>SMTZ1_10002008_pt1 | contig 40386 bp, 34 predicted proteins | sample DeeMarSWOR136_30_FD_25667 | JGI IMG/M metagenome (IMG submission 25667)
TGGGTAGCACCAACAAAGGTATCGACTTTACTCAGCCACAGGGAATGAAAAAGGATGTGTCCGTTTAGGATTTCCTGTCGTAAGCTCTCGGAAATCGCAGCATGGCCCGAATGGGTCTTTGCCGAGGCGCATCCAGAATTCTCGCTATTTGTCATCTCTCGGCCCAGGGATCCCGTAGATTGATAATCCCTGACCTCAGTTTAACCCTTGAGAGATTCTTCCAGAAGTTGTATTGATTACTTCACCGACAGCTCTGCGGTATGATCTGTATGGCTATTAGAAGTTGCTGGAGAGGTGTATATCCACAATTGGAATGTTCTGCTGTGTGAGAATCTGTGTGAGAAAAAGTTTCCAAAACCTGCTAAAACGGGAAAAAACTGGAAAAAGCAGGGAAAGAAGGATACCGTAATTTCAAAAGGTTAAAGTAATTTGAGGAGTTTAGGAAGCCGGAGGTTCGTGACTTAGGATCCAGTGGGGCAACCCGTAGGAGTTCGAGCCTCCTCTCTCGCACCACTAACAAAATTAGCATCTTTAGTAATTTTCTTCAAGTTTCACTTTATATATTATCTTATCGAATTTTTCACCATCTTCGGCACCTCATTCACAATGAACCTTATCACGCCCCCCTCAAACGGGATCCCGACCTGCCGCAGAAAAGTTCCCGTCACTGCGACGCACAGGGTTAATTGGCTCCCACGAACTGCGGGGCAACTTCTTGCACCGAAGCTGCCTCCTCGGCTGCAAAGGTCGAGTCTGCGGCAAGGCGATTGAGTCATTTCCATTTCAAGGAGGATTGAGCATGGCTGTATTTGACCACATCCCCATGGGGGAACAAGGACTTAAGGAGGTCTATGGTTGGCTGGACAGGTTTACAGAGGAAAACAAAAGGATCGCCTACAAGAAGGTACTGGGTAAATCACCGAATAACTGGGATATTCCGGCGATTTTTGTAACGAACAGGGGTGTGGCAGATGAGGACAAGCAGATTGCCGTTGTGACTGCTGCCAGACATGGTCAGGAGTTCGGAGCAAGGGTTGTGGCTCCGGAAATCCTGCACTTCTTAGCCAGTGACGAAGCAAAGGAAATACGGGATACCCAGCTCGTCATTGTTGTGCCGGTTGTCAATCCGGAGGGATTCGTTTTGAATCAATTTTGCTCATCAATGACAAGCCTTACAAAAACAGAACGTCTTGTTCTAGGTGGCCTTTTCCGGTCTTATCCCCCCGATATGATCATAGATTTTCACAGCCTCGGTACCGATGCGGGTTCCAAATATGACGTGGGAGATATGGAAGTGATTATTCCTGCAAACACAACAAAATGGGCCATGGATGAACAGATTCACCAACAGGTAGCCCAAAAAATGCTTGATGCTGCTGAGGAGGCGGGCTGGCCCTATGAAATACACACGCTGGAAGACCTGGCAACATACTATTTTGGGGCCAGGGAAATTGGAAATATGCCGTGGTCTTACATGAAAGAAAAAATGTTCATGCTTCACATGCAGGATTTTAGTGATCACTACGACATTCCTGAAGAAAATGCTTTACCAGACTTGACCCCTGAGTCGGGAGGAACCGCTTACACCAACTATACCTGCGGTCCTGCTTATCTGAAGTGGCACTCCCTTGTTTTTGGTATGGAAACAAACCACGGGGCCATAACAGACGCAGGGGATGTGGCTGAAAGCGGTAGGGTGCCCTGTGCCGCACTATTGAAGATGGGCAGTATGCGATTTCCCTGGGAAAAGGACACGGGATACCCCGTCAACATCTTGCACGGTGATTTCCGGGTTTCCATCAGGCCGGTAGGGGAAAACGCTGCCCAAAGACGGGCGTCTCGCATAAGAATCTGGGCAGAAAGAAATCATTTCAACCATCCCCATCGCCAAATGACGGATCCGGATACAACGGTGGCCAGGGTGCGCTACTTCGGGCGTGATCTACCCATGGAATTCGCTCTATGCCTCAGAATGCGACAGAAAACCATCAAACGTGTGCGTCTTGGCGGCAAAGAGATTGGTTTTGAGATTTTTGAAGACAGATGTTCAGCCTTTATCTATATACCTCTCATCATGAAAAAGGCAGGCGTTTTAGAATTGACCATAAAGCATTCTGGAAAGGAGGTTTGAGGCGATTCGATGCAGTCCCAGAAATGCTTCTCATGGTCCTTTTGAGTTAAGGGGTTCCCTGGAAACCCGGGGGCAATATCAACAAAATACAGTCTCATGGCCGGCCTGGACCAGAGCTTCCATATTTCTTGCCGGTACGGCCTCGGAGATCATGCAGCCTCCGCTTAACAGAAGTTTTCCCTCCTTACCCGCCTTCTCAATAGCCCTTTTCGAATGCTCATACACTTGCTCTGGCGTGCCCAGGGCAAGGGGGTCTGATGGGTCCACATTTCCCGTGAGGAGTTGATCTGGGCCCAGAGTCTCCCTTGCAAAGCTCAGATCCACTTTGCTATCCACCTGCAAAATGTCCGCCCCCACAGAGGCCAGCATCTCGAGCCTGTCAGAGATATCGCCGCATACGTGTAGAATGGTTTTGGTTCCGGTCTTCTTGAGGGCATCACAGACCCGTTTCAGGTATGGGAGACTCCAATCAGCGAGAACTTTCTTGGAAATAGAAGAGCCTGAGGAGGGCGGATCTGCAAGCGTGACGATATCCGCACCCGCTTGTGCGACAGCCACGCCCCACACAATTTGGCTTTCCACGGCGATTTCAATGAGCCTTCGGGCTTTCTCTTTGTTCTTGAAGATGTCTCGCATCCACTGATCCGTACCTCTCAACATCGTACAATTTCTGAAAGGACCCTGAACATATCCGATGACAGGCAACCGGCGCTCGCACAAGTCCTTCAAACGGGCGATACCTTCCAGTATCATGGGCAGGCGTCCATCTTTGTGAGGATTAAGGGTTTTCAATTTGGGAAGATCTTCGTCATAGTCCTTAATTGCGGGCTCTTCAACCGTAGGCAGGGTGTTTTCTCCATATTTGACCTTAGAACCCATGGCCTCTGACTCTGCATGAATTCCTGAAAGATCAAGAACGGCGTCATAACCGAATTTTTTTGCGCAATAAAACTGCGAATAAACGTGCTTTTGTGCACTCTCCATGAGTTCGGAAAACATGAAGCCTGCCTGTTTGCTAGCCCATTCTCTAACAATGGGAATCACCGGAACTGTGTCCGGCCTCTCGCCGTTAATGCAGGCCATGACCCTTTCGTATGCATTCATCTTGCTCATGGATACCTCCAACCTCCTCACAGTAAAGAACCTTAGCCCTGAGGACCCGGCTTTCGGTTTCCCCAGAGGGCACCTCTAGGCCTGGAGTGATGGAGTAATGGATCAAAGGAATATTGGGTCAAAAGAGAAAGGATGCCTTAAGGACCCATTCTTCCACTATTCCGTCGTTCCCCTGCCATATCGGCCAATACTCCAAAACAGCTCACTGACCCAGACGACCACGTTTATGAAATCACTGCGCGATTTCATGTAGCGTCCCGCTTCGCGGGACTTTCAAAACAGCGGAGCCAGAATACCCCGTGCTGTGCACGGGGATGGATGAATGGCTTATTTCTGGGGGTTTGGGGGATAAGTTCCCCCAAAGCAAATTTAGGTTTCCTTTTTGATGCCCCGCCTTGTAGGCGGGGAGGTTCACTATGATTAGATGAATCCAAATATAAGAAGATCTCGCTTCTTATCCATTCTCACCGATATAACCCATGCATGACTGATCATTTAGCTAATGGATCATGGATCTCAGCTTTTCGATCCCCTTTCTGGCCCTTTCAATTTCATCCTTTGAGGCGGGTTTGTACGGGGGCATGGGCGGGCCTATATCGATTCCGCTTATGATAGAAAATCGGGCCTTCATGTATCCGATACCCGAGTGGACCACTTTGCTCCCTAGAAACAGGCCCGCTGTTTGCGGAATCAAGAGCGGTGCTTGTTCCACTATGGCCTTCTGCAATTCCCAAGCCCTGTCCATGTCCCCACTCGTAAACGCCTTGTATGCCGGTGTCACCACGGGGATCCAGTCGGAACCGGCTAGAGTCCCTGCGGCCCCCAAAATCAGGTGCGGGAGCATGTTCCATTCAACCCCAAAGATGCGGAGTTCTTTGTGTACGCCTTCATTGTATAGACCTGCGATGTGGCAAAAATCACCAACCACCGCTTTCATCGCGATAATGCGATCATTCATGGACGCCAGTTTTGCGATCAATTTTGGAGTCATGGCGATGGGCAGATGCGTTTCATCAAGGATCATCGTGTAGTGTTCAAAGACTTCTTCCTCGCTTGCCCTTCTGGGAGTGGGCGGGGAAATCCATGCACAATCGTAGCCCAGCTTGTCGGCGTGGTTCACCAGTCGAATAGCCTGGATTGTGCTGGTTGCATGGCATCCGGCAGCACAAAAGGCCCTGTCCTTGGCCTGGCTTATGCAAGCTTCGAGATGCTTTTTTCTCATTTCCTCATCCAGCTGAGGCCACTCACCTGCATAGCCCCCGGGCCATATCCCTGTGGCTCCTCTTTCGATAACCCAGTCAATTTCTTTCCGGACAGCATCCTCGTTCAGTGTGAAGTTTTTGTTCAGGGCTGTATAAGTCAACGCCATGACACCTTCCAATGGTTTCATAATTCAGCTCCATAAATGGAAACTTGAACTCATGCCCATCCTTGCAGCTTTTCATTTTTGGATGGGCACGCGTCAAGCAATGAGTGCCGCCGGACACCTGACGGACTTACGCCAAGAGATCCATGATGCGCATGACCTTGACCGGCAGCCCGTTTCGGCGTGTGGCGTCAATAAGCTGAATCTCGCATCCCGGGCAGTCTGTCACCACAATATCCGCTCCGGTGGCCTCTATGCTCTTGGCTTTCTTGTCGGCGATCTGCTTGGATAGTTCATAAAATTTCATGCTAAAGGTCCCTGCCATGCCACAACAACTTCCGGCATCGGGCATTTCCACATATTCTACATCGGAAATGGATCTCAAAATCTGCCTGGGCTGCGCGGTTACCCCCATATACCGGTTGAGGTGACAAGGGTCGTGCCAGGTGACCTTTTTCCCCTTCACCTCTGACGAGGCCTTGTATTTGGAGGCAGGCAGTTTCAGGACATCCACACAGAACTCGCTAATATCCTTGATTTTCGAACCCAAGCCCCCATAGGCCCCTTTCCGATCGGCCGTATTGCCCAGAAACTTGGCATAGTCTTTCAAAGCGGAACCACAAGTCGCACAATCGCAGATCACATAATCAAATCCTTCAAAGGCTTTAACATTCGCATCCGCCAGTTCTCTGCCTGTCATGAAATCCCCTGCTCCCAAGAACACGGGGGCGCCGCAGCAGCCCTGCTCCAAAGGGACGACCACCTCTACCCCCTGCTTGTTGAGAAAACGAATAATTTTTTCCCCCTTGTCGGGAAACACAAAATCGGTCATACACCCGGTAAAATATCCGACCCTCATCTCGATAGGCATGCCCTCAGGCGGCCTGTTGACCACAGGAACCCTCTGTCTTAGGAACCTGGGGGCGATTTCCGGAATATGCCTGCCCTTGCCCAGGGCAGACAAGAAAAGGGATAAATGCCTGATCGTCCCTTCTGTTTTCGGCATGAAGATCCCCTGAAACCACGATGCCAACCGGACCACGTTGCCGAAAAGTTTCCTACGAGGAATGAGGTACCTGTAAATGACGTTATAAGGGAAACCAACCCCCATGGCCTCAGCTTGATCCGCCCTGGCGGCAACAGTGACATTCGGGATATTGGACTTGGCCGGGCAATTGGCTGTGCAAGTCATGCAAAGGGTGCACTTGTTTAACCGCTCTGCATAGCGTTTCGTGTAGGCCAAGTCACCGGCAAGAAGTCCCCTGACCATCATGTTCCGGCCACGGGCGAGGGAGGACTCCACCTTCTCCACTTGATATACAGGACATGCAGAGGCACAAAACCCGCATTTCATGCACTGTCCGAGGTCGGATTCAAATCGTTTTATCTCCTGAAATCGGCCTTGCTCAGCCATCGTCTCGACCGTCATCTTCCCATATTTTGCCGGGATTCAGGATATTGTTTGGATCTAATGCTGCTTTTATTTTTTTCATGATCTCAATAGCTCGCCCATCCATAGCCTTTCTGAGAAAGGCCTGTTTTTCGAGTCCAATGCCATGCTCACCGGTAAGCACCCCCCCAACTGACAGGGCACTTTCGAACAACTCGGCCGCAGCCTTTTTGGACCTTTCAAAGTGGTCCTTGTCCTCAATGTCCGTTACCACGGCGGGGTGGAGGCCGCCGTCCGCTGCATGGCCGATCACCTGGATAAAGACATCGTATTTATCCGATATGCTATCAATCTTTTGGACATATTCAGCCAGCCTGCTTCGCGGCACAGACACATCTTCCAGCAGTATGGTGCGACCAGCACCAAAAACGGCGCCGACACCAATTCTCCTGATTCCCCAGAATTTGTCTGCTTCGGTTGCGTCTTGAGCCACCTTGATCTCTCTGGCCCCGCACCTCCTAAGAATCTCTTCCATTTGAAGTGCTTCGGCCTCCACTGAGGCAGGTGAGCCATCCACTTCTGCCAGGAGAAGAACCTTCGCATCAGTGGACAGCCCCATATGGGTGGCCTCTTCAGCCTTCCTGATCGCGAAGTTATCGACAAACTCCACCTTTGACGGCAATATGCCTCTTTCAAGGGCATGGGGGACCACGTCAGCCGCTGCGTCTATCGTGTCAAAAACAGCCATCATTGTCTTGCTGGCGGGTGGAAGAGGAACCAGCCTGAGGATTATTTTTGTTATGATTCCAAGCGTCCCTTCAGAGCCCGTAAAGAGCATGGACAGGTCATATCCCGTCCTGTTTTTTGGCGTTAATCCGCCCAAATTCATGACATACCCGTCTGGTAGAACGACTTCCAGTCCAAGCACATAATGCTTGGTCACCCCATACTTCAAACACCGCGGACCGCCGGAATTCTCGTTTATGTTGCCGCCGATCGTGCAGCCCATGAAGCTTTGAGGGTCAGGGGGGTAAAACAGCCCCTCCTCAGCCAGGGCCATGTTGAAATCGTTAAGAATCAAGCCGGGCTCCACTTTTGCTGTTAAATCCTGTCTATTGATCTCCAAGATCTTATTCATCCTGGTCGTGCACAACACAATTCCCCCTCTAATAGGAATGGAGCCGCCGCTGACATTGGTCCCTCCCCCCCTGGGGGTAACCGGAACCCCGTTTTCATTCGCCACCTTCATAATCAGGGAAACCTGCTCCGTGGTGGTCGGCAACACAACAACATCCGGCATATGGGTCCAAATGGTGGAACCGTCGTATGAATAAGCAGAAAGATCCTCCTTGGAAGTCAGGATGTTTTCTTTTCCTACGATTTTCCTTAGCCGCGATATATGCTTTGTTTCGGGCATCACACCAAACACCTTTCCAAACTTGACCTCCAAGCCAAATGCTATTTACCTCTTTCAGACAGATCGATTGCCGCACCAGCCCCGTATGGCCTGGTGTTAATCAACAAGCACCCGCTCATTTAAATGCTTCACCGCATTAGGAAAGACAAGAAGAGAGCGATGTTGGAAACAATCACAACACCAAGCCACATGGGATCGGCACCCAGGGCTTACAGACAGGGAAAAAGATCGGTATTGTCAGCCTAATCATGGGAAGGGCGTCCATACCCCCTGAGAATTTACCAACTCATAAAACTGGGCAAAAATAATGCGATTTGAGGGAAAATGATCAACATTGCTATGCAAACGATTATTGCACAAAGGAAGGGCAATATTCCCCTGAATATGACCTCTAAAGGCACATCTGGAGCCACCCCCTTGATGACATATACATTTATCCCCACCGGAGGAGTAATGACTCCCATCTCGGTGACTAACACGATGATCACCCCGAACCATATCGGGTCGAAGCCCAGAGCCTGGATTACGGGAAACAACACAGGGATGGTCAAAGTAATTAACGCCAGGGAGTCCATAAAGCAGCCACCGATGAGATAGCCAAAGATTATGAACCCCATAATAACATAGGGGGGGAAGGGCAAGCCCCCCACCCAGACTCCCAGCTCAGAAGGAACTCTGGTTACAGCCATAAATCGACCAAAAATAGTCGCTCCAGTGACTATGAGGAAAACCATAGCCGTCGTCCGTGTTGTATCCACCAGAGAGTCAAAAAACTGACGCCAGGAAAGCTGACGCCGACTCAGGGCAACAACTATCGCCCCCGCAGCGCCGGCAGCACCGCCTTCGGTCGGTGTAAAGAAACCAACAAAGATTCCTCCCATGACCAGAACAAAGAGAATAAGCATCTCAATGATCCCTGATAGAGACCTCACCCTCTCCTTCCAGCTTGCCTTATCTCCAGCAGGGGCGAGGGCGGGATTACGCCGACAAAGAATGTGAATCGTAAGCCCAAATAGGGCGGTGAGAAGCAAACCGGGCAAGATGCCGGCAGCAAAAAGCTTCCCTATGGACTCCTGAGTCAGTATTCCGTAGATGATCAAAATGGTGCTGGGAGGGATAAGGATCCCCAGGCTACCGGCCGAGGCAACAGAGCCGGTAGCCAGTGAGGCATCGTAATTGTACCTTTTCATCTCCGGCAGGGTCACTCTGCCCATTGCCGCGGCTTCAGCATTGGTTGATCCACACATAGCGGCAAAGCCTGCGCATGCGACGATAGTGGCTAAAGCCAGACCCCCACGGAGTTGTCCGAAAAATTTGTACGCAGTGTCATAAAGCCGTCTACTCATTCCTGAGTGGAAAGCAATTGAACCCATAAGCACAAACATAGGAATGACGGTCAGATCGTAATTTGCAAACAGGTTGAAAAAATCTTTAGCCAGGAGCCTAAATGCCCCCTCGATTGAGGTCATGAAGCAGAACCCTGCAAAGCCAACCAAGGCCATAACATAGGCTACCGGCATGCGGAGCAGGAAGAGTATAAGAAGGAGCACAACGCCGATGATAGCAATAGTAATCGGGCTCATTTCCCCACCGCCTTTTCCAAAGCCTTAATGAGGTCAACCAAAATCACCATACAGAGTACGGCGCAACCAATACTCACTCCATATATAAAGGGGTGGAGGGGGATGTATACCGACATGGTGACTTCACCTCGGTGCCACATGTCTGTGCCATATACCCAACATCGCCAGGAGACTATGGCAAAGATGCCCACGCTTAGAATCCCGGTCATACTATCAATGATTGCCTGAACCCGCTGTGGAAAAAGTGAGATCACGATCTCTACTGCGATATGACCCTTACGAACAGCGCAATAGCCCAAGGCAAAGGAAACCGCTATGGACCCCAATACCATGACCACATCATAGGTGCCGTACAGAGGACGCCAGAAAATACGCAGCAGAATATTGCTGACAACAATGAGCATCATTGCCACAACAGCACACTGAGCAATTCTGTCACACACCCGACTAAGTGAATGAATGATCCTGTCAAAATGGGCCACTTTCCCTCCTACCTCACTGATGATTACACGATAGCATCGGGGGGTGCCCCCCCACAAGCCCCAGAAAGACGACCCTGGACACCCCCTAGACCCTTGTCGCACCATCAAATAAGCTTTAACCAAGATTTAGTTCACGGCACCCACGGTCCATACTTTATGGCGTTGTATTTCGCCATAATCCGGCCCGCCTCATCAGCCAGCTCTTCTCCCGGCAGACCTAGCCCATTCACTCTCTGCACATACTTATCCCGAATTGGTTTAAGGTGCGCTATCAGCCTCTTTGCTTCCTCGTCGGAGAAGTAAATGAGTTCCTGTCCGGTTTTCGATACGGCGTAGTCCTGACCTTCCTTTTGAATGTACTGCCACATGGCACCCGCATCCCTCACCGCCTGCTCGGCTACAGCATCAAAAGCAGCCTGAAGATCTTTGGGCAAGGAGTCCCACTTTTTCTGGTTCATTACGACATAAAACTGCTCACTATAGCCCATTGGGAAGAAAGTAGAATACTGTGTTACCTCAGCTTGTTTGAACCCCTGGAGCACCTCGATCGGGGCTATGGTTGCCTTGGCTATACCCTTTTGTAAGGCGAGATAAACTTCAGCCTGAGGCATGGCTGTCGGACTGCCTCCCAATGCGGTAATGGCTCTAGCCGTATTCCCGGTGGCCCTTATCGTCATACCCTGAATGTCCTCAAGGCGGCGAACCGGGGTCTTGCTGTGGATCCAGCCAGGCCCGGTTGCAAACATATAGAGCACTTTTACACCATCAAATTCCTTGGGCTTGTACTTGTTATAGTACTCCCAAGTCGCGAGGGCAGCAGCGTTGGAGGTCGCAGGCGGGGCTATGCCTGCCTGCGCCAAAGCTTCCATCACAGGAAAAGTTTCCGGGTTATAGGCCATTGCCGCAGTACCTATGTCTGCAATGCCCTTATGGATGCCATCAAAGATCTCACTTCCACCGAGCAACATGCCTGGATGATACTGGTTTAATTTGATCTTATACTTGCCCTTTGCAGCCTCCTCAACCATGGCTATGTACCTTGGGAATTGGTCCGTGCTGCAACGGTGCGTAGGCGGCCAGATGTGAGCCCATCCCAGCTTTATTTCTACAGGTTTGGCTAGTGCTACATTGCCGAAAACACATAACACGAGTGCTATAACGCCAAAGGCCAAAAAGATAGACAATGTGTTCTTTTTCATTAGCCACCTCCCTCTTCATTAGGTTAAACGCCATAAGACTTGAAATTCCTTGTATTTCCCGATCCGTTAATCCGTATGATATCACCCCCTTTGATGAAGAGTGTTCCCACCTCTGGCTGAAATACACCTGTTGACCCCGGCGCATCCCTGCTTCGCCACGAGGCGGTCAGTCACAGCCTGGATCTTATTGATAGCTCCTGTAATCTCAGGCTCTTTAACATCGGGGCATCAAAGTCTTACCGTTTGGAGCTTTTCCTGGGCAAAGGTATTCAGAGCTCAAACAAAAACCATCCACCATTTCTTGGTTCTATGTGCGCCCTAATTATCTAATACAAACGCACTTAACGGAGTGACATCTGCTCCCCCTCACCCTTCCCCTCTCCCCCAACGCTGGGGGAGAGGGATGGGGTGAGGGGACTCAATGGAGTGTCACGGGAATTAATGCGTTCATATTAGTCTTCCAAAAGAAACCGACCCTGTTCTAAAGCATGTTTTCTCGCGCCCTCAATATGCGATCGGATAACCTTTTTAAACTCCCTCAGATCCTTATCCATGATCGCTTTATACATCGCTTTATGTCCGTTTATGGAGTTTGCGACCCCTCCCGGGGCTTTTAAAGAGATAGCACGTAACCATTGAAATTTGTCGATGAGACCAGAAATGGTGTCAAAGAAAATGTTTGACCTTGCGGACCTGTAGATAATCTCATGAAACTCGCTCTCGCATCTGACGATATTATGAAAATCTTTTTTTTTGATGTAGGCCTCAGCCTTATTGAGATTCTTTTCCAGAGATTTGATTTCGGAGGGAGTTATCCTCTCCATAACCATAGGGGCGGCAAAAAGCTCAAGGGTTTTTCGGAGGGAAAGATATTCCTCGACCTCAATGGTCGTGAGCTTCCTTATAATATAGCCTAAACTGTTATGACAGGTGACAAGGCCTTCACTTTCCAACATCAGCAAAGCTTCCCTGACAGGCGTCCTGCTCATTTTTAAGCTTGAGGCGATATCTTTTTCAAGTATTCTATCTCCCGGTTTCAATTGGAACAATACGATCTTATTCCTTATATTCTCATATGCTCTAACTCGGAGGCTTTTTTTCATGAAAAATTCCCTGAGCTATATACACATAAATATATCTGCCAATATACTGGCGTGCATATTATTTACCCCGACTTTTGTCAAGTTTTTTTCGCAGCGGCTTTTCCCCTAAGCAAAAAGGCCGGCGAGTTGGGCTTTGTTTTTCAACTCATTGGCTTTCTGAAAACGGGCTCATTGCCCCTTAGGTCCCAGAGGGACAACCCGCACGAGTTCGAGCCTCCTCCCTCGCACCGTTAATGAAATCAACCATCTTGGTAGCCTCAAAAGGCAGAGTGCATTCCCGTTCAGGCGGCCTTTGCTTGAGGGAACAGCAATGCCTCTTTTGAAAACGTGGGGTATCCATAAACAAAAAGCAGGGCCATGACTGCCCTGCTTTGAATGGGATTGAATATTCCCAGCAACGTGGCGATGGACCGCAGATCAAAAATCAATGACCATGCCGCTGTGCAGCCTTTTGAAGCTCTCCCCAAAGACTTTTCTCTTTAGCCGAATCACTCTTTTGGGATGACGTGTTCGATCCTGACCTTGACAATGTCGCCCCTGGAATACTTCCATATTTCGATAGGCGTCACCACATCTCCCTTTTCATCGAAATCGCAGGATCCAGATGCGCCTTCATAATTGATGGCCTTGCCTCCCTTGATCAAATCAAACGCCTTTTTGAATTCCCCCGGTTTAATGCTCTCACCGGGTGGTGCGGCGACCTTTCTCAGATGATCTCTGATGTTCTCTGACGTCATGGGAAGGCCATTGACCTCAGCAGCATAGGCGGCCAAGCCGATGACAGCCACAGCGTCGTAGGCGTTCGTAATGAAAGGCAGAGGGGGAAGTTTCCCATAAGCTTCCTTATACTCGGTCGCAAAGATCACGTTGGAGTCTCCTCCGGCTGAAGCAGGGACAGTCCCATATTGGCCCTCGAGGACCTTGGCGCCGACAGACTTTACAATGTCCTCTGATCTCGTGCCGTCGCAAAAAAGGAAGCTATTGTATTTGAAGAACTCGACCGACTCTTTGAGAAAGATCTTCGCATTTCCCGCCCAACTGAAGGCGCACAGCACATCAGGATTATTCTTCAAGGCCTTTTTCAACTCCGCTGTGTAGGATTCGGCCGGCTTCTCATCATGGGGGATCGCGGCAAGCACTTTGCCCCTTCGTTTTTCAAAAGACTTTGTGAAGGTTTCAGCCAACCCCTGTCCGTAGGGGTTGTTGACATAGATGATGGAAGCTGTCTTGTACCGAGTGGAGGCGAACATGCCGGATACAACCCCCTGAAGAGCGTCGGAAGGGCATGTTCGGAACACCATGTCTTTTCCCTTGTCCGCCGGCAAGACACTGATCAATGGTGAGGTGGCAGACGGGGAAATGATCGGGATCCCTCTCGGGCAGGTTACCGATTCAGCCACCGCCACGACCCCAGGACTTATCATAGGGCCTACGATTGCAACCACACCGTCTATCTCCACAAGTTTCTTGGCTGCATTCACACCTGCAATCGGTGAGGTCTCCGTGTCTTCATGGATGAGATCCATCTTGAAGCCATCTGCCTCCATCTGCTTTGCTGCCAGAACAGCCCCATTTCGAATATTGGGGCCGAATTCTTTGAGAGGTCCCGTGTAGCAAAAAAGGGTCCCGACCTTGATCTCCGCCCGCGCCCAGCACGGGGTTACAAAGACCACGATTAGAATGGCCATCATCATAAGTCCCAATGTCCTCCGCTTCTTTTTCATCATTTCCCCTCCTTTCTGGTTAAAACAAAATGACTCTGTCACTAAGATGGATTGATCATGCTATCCACGTTGGAACAAGGACTCAGTCATACCAGCCGAAATCATGGACTGCCTTTGTCATGGCATACACATTCACCGGCGGGGATGCTACAGGAAGGCCGCATCCTGGGCCCAAGACAAACCCGCCCGGCGCTTTTTTCCCTTTCTCGATGGCGATCCGGCACAGGTCAAATACCCTCTGCGGCGTGCCCATCTGAATCAGCACGGGTTCAATATTTCCGTATATGATATCTTCCGGAAAATGATTTGCTGCCGCTTCGAGATCCACTTCGTGCCCAAAACTCAGCACGCTCGGGTGCTGCCACGGTGAGGCTTCCGCCAGAATCGGTAGGTTGAGATTCTGATCACCACAAATATGCAAACCAAATCGCTGAATTCCCAAGGCTTTCAGCTTCTGGTGGTATTCCAGGTGAAACGGAAGGGCCAGCTTCTCCATCAGCTTGGGCGAGATGAGTTGGTTGGATTCGGTGGGAGAGCTCATCCAGGCAAAAACCTTCTCTGCACCGAAGCTCTCAACCCAGTAGTTGAGGACATTGAAGATGTGGTCTATGGACATTTGCATCAGGTGTCTGGCGAGATCTTCCTTTTTCATGGCCCATCTCAAGAACACTTCTATCCCACAGATGTTGGCTGCCATGGTAAATGGGGAACGGGAGAAGAAGTAGACGGGAAGCCCGTTCTCCGCCTGAAGCTGGGCGAACCGCCATGCTTTGGGGATCCGACCTGCGGTTTTGGGATCAGGCATGGTGAGTTTCTCTACATCCGCTTCTGTCTCCACAGGATAGGACTTAACGATGAGGGCCCCCTCATACTCTCCCTGGGGCAACCGGACCTCACCGCCGAAGTCCCAAGCACCCAAAACCGTGTGTCCGGCATACTGGGGTATGGGGTCCCAGCCGTATTGCTCCGTGGTCCACACCATGGCTTGAAAACTCTTTTCCGGATCGTCATAGGCATCGGCAACGGTGTAACCCGCATTTCTGGTGTTGAATCCTGTGCTCATGGCACCGACAGGAACTCGATCAGGTCTCTGATACTCGAAAAGCGCCTCCACCCTTTCCCGGCTTGTCACCAGGTCTTGTCTTAAGTGCATGATTTACCCTCAAAAAAAATTTCTCCCATGTCCCACACCTTAATGCCCATGGCTTCTTCATGTCTCCTCAGATTGATGAGGCATATGGGGCACGTGACCAGAATGTTGGGGTTCAGACGCGCAAGTTCACCGACGCGGATACCGGATATTTGATGGGTGAGGTGAGCAAAAGCGTATTCTACAGGACCGCCGCAACACGCCGTATCCACTTTTGTGTTTTCAGGTTCCAGGATCTTGATTCCCAGAGCGCCCCCAACCTTTCTTACCTGTTCCACGATTCCCAGATCCCGTGTCATCACACATGGGTCATGGATGACAAAAGCCTCAGGCGTTTCTCCAGTCCTGAATTCAGCCAGGTTTTCCCCTTGTTCGGACAAAATCTCCAGGTAGTGCTTCACTTTGATGTCATAGTTCGTGATGTACTTTGGATAAATCTCTCTCATCATGTAAGTGGTATGAGGATCTACCGTGATGACACTGTCCACCCCCCGTTTTTTCAGGAGTTCGTACACCCTTTGTATGTGAGGCGCAATGGCCTCCTCCAGGCCCAGATCATAGAGAAGAACACCGCTATACGGCTCGGCCTCGTAGAGATACCCTGGATGGACTCCCACTTTATTCAGTGCACTCACAACCCCTCTCAGGATCCTTCCCCCTTTCTGCTTCAACTCCTTCAGGCCCCTCGCCTTGAATCGAATGACTGTTTCCCCGGCCATGCGGTTCCCCTGAGTCACGACCTCATCGAATCCCCTCAAGGCAAGGAGCGGTTTTGCGAATCCCACCAGATGGGTTACCTGCATGATATAAGGTAACATCTGATACATGCGTGCTGTTAGCAACACATTCTCGCCCCCTCTCGGAAGGCTGAGCCCATTCGCCCATTCCGTCCAGTACGGCGTCTTGAAGCCTATGGGATCGCCTGTCCTGTCTAAGTTGTCCTTCAGGATGGCGAGCGCTTGGGATACCAGCTTCTTAGATCTTTTCATTGAAGCTTCCTTCCACCAGATCCAGGGACAGAAGCGATCTTCCCAATTGAATAATGTTACAGATGTCTATATTCTGTCCTTTGCTCTTGCAGATGTTTTCACAGCGCCGGCATTGGAGGCAGCTGTACAGCCTGTAAGTCAAAGGGTCATCAAAACTCAGAACGCCCATGAGCAGGTATTTGATGATCTGCAATCTGCCATAGGCAGACATGGATTCCAGGCCTTCTGAAGCCTGGTAGGTAGGGCACACATCCACACAGAACCTACACGAGCGGCACTTGGCCACCTCTTTGAGCAGGGTCTCTCTCACGTCTTCCTTCCTGCTCACATCCACCCCTCCAGATTTCCCCGATTGAGAATATTGTTGGGATCCAAAGCATTCTTAAGTTTAACCAAGAAGTCATAGTAGGCTTGCCCGTACTTCCTCTTGAGGAAATTGGCCCTCTGGGCCGTCAGACCCCATTCACCGCCGCAGCCACCGTATTTCACATTCAGGTCCTCTGTTTTTTCCCTGACCTCTTTGGCAACGGCAACCTTCGTTTCATTGGGAATATCCTTGGTGGGGATAAACGCGTAGGCATGAATTGTTGGCGCACCAATGTGCCCAAAGGAGTAAAATTCATTTCCCTGATAGCTGTCCAGATTCAGGATAATATCGCGGGCTTCATGAAAGGCCTGTTTGAGCTTGTCGACCCTTACCGTAATCTCACTTCCAAAGGTAGACCCTAACCGGTAGAGATAGTTCCCAGCCTCTGCACGGCTGCTCCAGATCTGGTTCCACTCTTTTTTGTCCGTCACAATCTTCGCCTCAACAGGACGTCCTGCTTGCAGAAAATCCAGAAATTTTTGCGCTTTTTCCTCACAACCCGCCTTGGTTAGAGAATGTATGGCCATCATAGCCACAGCGCCGGGAGGTGGCTCCAGGCCGACAGCCTCGAAACCCACTTTGGAGCACTTTTCATCCAAATATTCGAAGAACATGGGCGTTGGTATCCCTTGGCTGTACATATTCATGACCGTATCGAGTATGTCATCCGTTCTCCTGTAGTAAGCGACGATGTGCTGCACTTGCGGCAAGGGAACAAGACGCATCCTGATCTTGCATATCACGCAAAGAAGCCCCTCAGAACCGATCAGGAACTTGGTCGCTTCGATTCCTGCAGGTTTACGAGGCGATTCCGTGCCGGTCTCCAGGACCTCACCCGTGGGGAGCACCACCTCCATACCGAGTACGTAGTCGCCGGGTTTGAACAACGCCGCATCGACCGCATGGGCACTTGTATTGACCGATACAACCCCGCCTATGGTAGCCACCAGTTCGCTGCCCGGAAATGCAGGCAGCAGTGCATTGTATGGCTCAAGAGCCTTTCTTAATTTGCCGATATGATATCCCGCTCCGACCTCAAAGTACCCCCTTTCTGGAAACACGTCGAGTCCTTGCATTCGCCCGGTGTCCAAAACAATACATGGGGTCTTAGGCCGGCCGAGGCCAACGAGGGATGTACCGGAACCATGGGTATGAACCGGTATTTTCTGTTCGTTTGCATATTGCAATAGTTGAGCGATCTCTTGACTGTTTGAGGGTCTCACAACGGCATAGGGCATATTGTGATCTTCAACGTCCCAGGGCATGGTGTCTTTTGCATAGGCAAGGGCGGTCGGTCTATCTGTGAAGGCATTTTTTTCCCCAACGATTTTTCCGAGATTCTTGGTGAGTTTCTTCAAATTGAGATCCATGAACCAAGCCTCCATAGAATGAATCACAGGCCCATACGGACTAATCCTCGGTCGCTCAACATGTGGTCGCGCAGCATCTTAGTCAGTTTGAAATACAGAGCCGTCCTTTCACGTCAAATCGAATTCCTGCTTCATGTTGCCCGTGTGGGCCTGTGATTGATCCTATGGGTTTTTGGGCTTGCTTCCCGCATACACGGCGAAGTTATAGTACTTATAAAAACAGTCCACATCCTCAAAGCCTGCCTCTCTCAGCCACCTCAACTGGTCTTTCAATGGCGTTGTCTTGTCATAAGACATTCTTTGGAAGATAAGCGATAATTGGTCCTCAGCCAAATCGGTTTGCTTGAGATACTCAAGCCACGCACGCTGGTAAAGGGCCTCGGTGATCTCCGTGGCTCCTTTGACGAGTTCAGCGTGAATAAACGTTCCTCCGGCCAGGAGAGCTTCATATATGTTGCTGAAAAGCTCCCTTTTTCCAGAATCAGCCAAATGATGAATGGACATGGCCGACACCACGAGATCGTATCCCCCGGGAAGCGCAGAGACAGCATAATCCATGATGCAAAAAGAGATATGCTTCTCTCTTTCAAAACGTTCCCTTGCCTTGGCGAGCATCTCTTCCGAGATATCGATAACGGTTGGTATGGCATTCGGAAATTTGGCAAGGATGAGTGCTGTTAGAAGACCGGTTCCTGCTCCGAGATCCAGGAACCTAAAAGCATCCTCCTGTCCAAAAGGGATAAGATCAACCGTTGTTTCATAAAAGTCATCAAAGCATGGAATGACCTTTCTTCTTTGCTCGTCATATTTGTCCGCGTTCGCTCCGAATAATTCTTTGATGGTCATGTTGAATTCACCATCTAGCCAAGATCGCAGGTCCCGTGTGTCACCTTTGGATCAAGCCTTTCTGGCTTCATGGTGCCCTACCCTGTCATGAGCGACGTTATGAGGCTCACATCCTGAACCGCTTCAAGGTTCTCTATCATAGAGAGGAGATGATTCACCTTGTCTGGATCAAGACCCACCCCACTGAAGGCCATGCATTTTTCAAATTTCTCCTTGCATCGCGACATATCCATCGGGTTAGCGGGATTGCCTAAAGGTGCCTCCACCGCCTTTTCATAACGCTTTCCACTCTTCATCTTAACAAGCATCTTGGAATGGGTGATGTCCTTGTCGGGCAGGCTCGGGTCAGGGGCAACTTGCACGCGTTCTGCCAGAGCCTTGACCTGCGCATCCATAATCTGCTCGGGCTCGAAGTCCTCTAGAAATAGGTCTCCCCTGATCAATGCCGCGCTCACCGTGTAAGGAATACTGAATTGGGCATCCACCTGTGGGTCTGTCCCTATGACAAAAGATTTTCCCACCATCTCAGTCACCATCTTTGAAACGGTGACCTGGATTTCCTCTATATCTCCTGGGGATGAACCAACAACCTTTCCCAGTTCAAGGGCTGCATCGATCGCGGCATGGGTCATGCGGCAACAAGGGTAGGGTTTGAGGCTGAGATCCATGATGGTGTAATGCTGGCCCAACCCATTCAGCACAGGCCCTGAATCAAATTCACCCCCTTCATAGAGATTGTAAAAACCGTACTCGCCCTGCAGAAAATGACGGCTTCCTGTGATTCCCGCCCTGGCCAAAAACGCCGATGTGACCCCGGCCTGAGCAGCAAAGCCAGGCTGCATCCTTTTAACCAATCGCCCTTCCAAAAGCCCCTGGGCGTTCCCCGAAGTCTGACTATAGGCTACGCCAAGAGCATCGGCCATCCTGTCGCGGTCGAGGCCCAGCATTTTGCCCGCTGTTGCCGCGGCTCCGAAGCTACCGCAAGTGGCTGTCCGGATCCAGGACAGGGGTCTTTGGATACCCAGGCTCAAACGACAAATGACATCAACACCCAACACCAGGGCCGTGATGAAACGCTTGCCGTCCACCCCTCCCACGGATTCCGCTGTAGCCAGGGCAGCCGGGAGAACGCTGACAAACGTGTGGAGCGCCGAAGCATCGAGGGTGTCATCAAAATCAAGGGCATGCATCATGGTGCTGTTCGCCAGAGCAGCAAGGGGCGGTGGAGCGTGATGTCCATAGATGAGAACCGTTGATCCTGCGCCCCCACCCCAATCCCCTACAAGGTTGACCACCTCCGGGCATCCAGGTGCTCGACTTCCGGGAAAGGTTACCCCGAGCGAGTCCATGATGAAAAGCTTGCAGTAGGTCACCACTTCCTCAGGGAGATCTTCAAATTGAACACGCGAAACATGATCCAGGAGCTTGCTTTCAAGGTCCCTGTTCGAGCTGTTGTCCCCTGACATGGTTGGCTACTTTCTTTTTTTTGCTATGGGTAGAGTTCGAAATTCGCGCAAAAAAGCTTTTGCATAGTCTGTGATGAGGTTCAGAACCTGTTCTCCTTTTTCAGCAGAGGCTGTCGTGGGGTCGCCGAATACCCCGGTTTCCGTCACATCCCGGATGTGTTGGTAAAGCATCTGAATGGACCCCTGAAATTCCGTTTCCCCAAGTGAATTCTTCACCCTAAAGCCACTGCCTTCGGGCGATTTGGCGATGTCGGGCTGTATCTTGCTGTTATCCACGAGGTCAGGTCTCAAGGCTAAGATCACGGAAGTCATGACTTCACCCGCATGGGTGAATGTTCCTTCGGCAATCAGGTCGTTACCTGCAATGAGGTCGTTTGCAGCCTTCCAGATGCTCAGCATGGCCACACGGACCGGTTGTTCGAGTACAAGGGTGCGGGCCACATGGTCAATGCACGCATTATTGCCCCTGTGAGAATTAAGGAACAAGATCCGCCTGATCCCGTGACCGAACAGACAGGCACAGTATTCTGAGAGGACCTCCGTCAAGGTCTCCTGCTCTAAGGAGATTGTCCCGGGGAATGGCCCAAACCACTTGGAGTACCCAACAGGCAGGGTAGGACCGATCACCACCCCGTCCTCCCCGCACAGTCTTTGAGCGATGCCTTCAGCGACAATCGTATCCACGCCCAGGGGAAGATGCGGTCCCTCGAGTTCCGTAGAACCCATAGGGACAAGCATCACTGTCTTTTCATCCACCAGGTCCCGGAATTCTTCCCAGGTCATTTCAAGCAGGTACGACTTTTTCACTGTCCCTTCGTCCCTCATTTGCTTCCTGCAACCACATCGGGGGCTTTGCGCTTGAAAAGATCCACAGTAAAACGCCTAAACCGCCCTGGCATTCGAGCCCCTACAAGCGATGTCACAATGAGCATGCCCAAAAGATCCGTGGCCCAACCCGGATAAATCAGGCAGCCCCCGCCGATCAACAGCACGGCCCTGAGATGAAAGGGCAGCCGGCCACCGAGATGATTCTGGGCTGCGCAAGCCAGCGCCCACACCCCCAGAGGCGCCGTGATGCAAACCATCACAATCTGCCCGAAATTCCCGACCAGAAGAAGGGCGTTGTTGTAAACGAACAGGTAAGGCACAACAAAGATGACCAGAGCCAGTCTGCAAGCCGTCAATGCGGTCTTCATCATGGGGGAGTCGGCAATGCCGGCGGCAACAAACGCATCAGGGGCCATCGGAGGTGTAATGCCGGCAATCACGCCGAAGTAAAAAACAAAGAGATGGGCGGCAAGAGGATAGACTCCCATTTTCACCAACGCGGGCACCACCAGGATGGCCAAGATCACATACGCCGCCACAGGGGGCACACCCATCCCAAGAATAATAGAGGCAACCATGGTCATCAAAAGAAGCACAAACAGGTTCCCTCCGGACACGTCAATGAGAATGGAAGACATCATCAGGCCCAACCCGGTCAGGGTAATCATGCCCACCACGATCCCCCCAAGAGACAGGATAGCCACCACGGGCGCTGCGGTGAGTGCCCCTTTTTCAAGACCCGATAGGATCTTCGCTGGTGACATCCGGGTCTTACGTCGTATCATGGACACCAGAGGTATGCTGAGGTTTGCCCAAAGAGCCGCGCGGGTGACCGAGCTCTTTTCAATGCCCAGAAAATAGATCAAGATCAAGAGGGGGATAAAAAAATGCCAGCCCTCTCTGAGCGTTTTCCCAAGGGGAGGGATTTCTTCCTTCTTGAGCCCCACAAGACCTATTTTCTGCGCTTCAATATCAATCATGAGGAAGAGGCCGATGTAATAGAGGGCGGCCATCAATATGGAAGCCTTGATGATGACCAGGTAGTTGACACCCAAGACCTCCATGATGATGAACACAGCGCTTCCCATAATTGGGGGCATGAGCAAGCCTCCAGCACTGGAAACTGTTTCCACAGCGCCGGCAAAATAGGGGGGGTATCCGGTCCTTTTCATCAGCGGAATGGTAATCTGCCCTGTGCCCGCAACATTGGCTGTGCCGCTTCCTGAAAGCATGCCAAAAAGCGAGCTTGCCACGACCGCAATCTTGGCCGGTCCACCCCTGAAACGGCCACAGATGCCATAGGCGAAATTGATAAAGAACTCCCCGCCCCCAGCTTCCCTGAGCAACGCCCCGAACAGGATGAAAAGAAAGATAAAGGTTGCGGAAATCCCGGCAAGCATGCCGAAAATGCCGTCCGTTGTAATGAACATGCTGGAGATGATGCGGTCAAACCCATAGTCCTTGTGGGCAAAAGGCCCGGGCATGATTTCTCCGAATCGGGCATAGAGAAGAACCAAGACAGCAATGGACGGGAAGGCCCAGCCCAAGGCCCGCCTGGTTCCTTCAATCAGAAGGAGAATAAAAGCCCCGCCCATCACGTACTCGTAAAGGGGCAGTTCCAATCCCATGGCTCCCATTTTCTTAAACCACGTGAACAAGACATAAACGCCACAGACAAGAATAAAGGCTGCTGCAACAATGCTGTCTATGCTTACGCGGTCTTTTCTGCTCTTCTTGCTGAAAGGATACACAAGAAAGATGAGCATGAAGCCCATGGTGACATGGGGCACCCTCTGGTTCATGGCTGTAAATTGAAAATAGCCTGTATAGAGATGGAACAGGCTCATGCCAATAGCGATCACTTTAACTACATAAGCAAAGAATCCTCTGAGCTGTCTCTGCCTCGTGCTGACGCCTCCAGATTGCTTGGGCTCTGTCAATGGCTTATCCATGTCGCACCTTTTCCATAAAGGGTCAAAGGGCATGGTAAAAAGCGCCATGCCCTAAAATCCATTCACAAGACTATTGATACTGGGCCATTTTTCCCCAAATACCCTTTTCCTCATAGTATCGAATAGCACCTGGATGGTACCCCACTGGAACGGAATTAGAACCCCTAAAGGCATTTTCGATCGTATACTTCTTGGCCATGGGGTGGATGGCATTCCGATCCTCTGATCGATCGTAAACGCACTTGAGGATCTGATACACAAGATCGTCAGGCAGATCGGTCCTGCACAACCACATTTGGGGAAGGGTATAGGTATGAACATCCTGATCGATTCCTTTATAGGTGCCTCCAGGAATCACAAAGGGGGTCACATTGGGGTACTGGGCCTGTAGCTTTTTCAAAACGTCAGGTTCTGTCTCCAAAAGACGGATTGGAATATCCCGGGCCAATTCCATGATAGCGGCAATGGGATATCCAGCCGCAATGATTCCTGCATCAATGGTGTTATCCCTGATCCCTCTCGTTATCTCGTGAAAGGCGATATACTTCGGCTTCATGTCCTCCAGGGTGACTCCCCATCCGGCAGCCAGGTGTTTTTTTGAATAGATATTCAGGGTTGCACTTCCAGCAGGACCCACGCCGATCACCTTGCCCTTAAAGTCATAGCAAGACTTAATCGGTGAATTTTTCCGCACAATCCAGTGGGTATCGCTGGTATGGCCGACAGCAACGAGGCGAACTTGCTCTACATCCATCCCCTGTTTCTTCAGGTCTGCCAGGGTACCCATACAGGCGAGCCCCATATCCATCTTCCCCCTGATGAGGTAGCGTGCGTTTTCCGTAGAGGCGGCTGTCGACTCTGCGGTAACCCGGACACCCGAAACATTCTTGTTCACCATGGCAGCAAAACCTGCCCCGAGAAAATAATAGGTCCCAGCAGGGCTACCCGTCCCAAAAGATAAAAACTCGACAGCGCCTGCATTGCCGGGTCCAAGAACAACGAGAGCCAATGTGAGCGTCATTGCTGTGAAAAAGGACAATCCTTTCATCCTTGTCTTCATAATACCTCCTCCTTTCTTCCTAACAAGGCATTCAAAAAATCAAAGTTCTTGTACCCTGACCGTAAGCGCATCAGGAATGCTGTCATAATACATGGGAAATGTACTTTCCTGTTCTTCCCCTGGCTTGAGCACAGCGGGATTCCCTTTTCTGGGATAGAAGCCACCGGAAGAGGCACCGTCGGGCAAGAAAATGCTGACTCTGTAACGCTTCGGTTCACTTGCCGTGTTTTTTATTCCCAGTTTCACGTGCAGCTTGGGCCCTCCGCTGAACTTGGATTCTTTCATGAAGCAGTCCACGCTGGTGACTTCTGCGGTGGGACAAACCTCATAGGTTACAGCAGGGCCTGTCTCCCCCTTTTTTTCTGCGGTTGCACACCCTATCGGGAACAGGAGTCCAACGCACAGGGCCATTGCCAAAAAGGTCCCAAGGATTAGGACATGGTATCTCGATTTCTCCATCTTCATTTTCCCTCCTCTCTCTTGCATTTCGACTCAGTTGAACATGATAGGTATCCTTTTCCCATGAGATGATGGGCAAACCGTTGCTGATCACCTCCCTTCCTCCTAGCTTTGTGAATTTTGTCTATTTTCGGGGTAAGCCGCTTAACATTCTTTGTTTTGGAGACTTCGATATGGCCATGGCAGCGACTAGCTGGCCGCACATGGTATACCATTGCTAGACATCGAGCTCGTGCGCTTTTTGCTTGAGAACATCTCTCACAATTTCGCGAAGTGCTTTATTCGCTTCTGCACAGAATGATCAAAGGTCTCTGGGATGATTTTGGAATAGGTGTTGTACGTTTCCAAGAGGTGCTTCTTAGTCCGTTCAAAGGCACCTTCAGCGTCTTTGTTTTCGATGGCTTCGATAATTTTTCGATGTTCTGAAACCAGCTTCTTAATTCCCTTTTTATCCAGCTTGGTATGGGTCATCTCAATGATCATGGCCGAATAGACCTGGGTGATGGATTCACAGAGGGAAATGATGAGGGCATTGCGCGTAATCTTGGCCACCTCACAATGAAAACGTACGTTCATAAGGCGCGCCTTTTTCCAGGAGGTGTCAATCATCCTTTCCGCCTCGTCGATGAGTTCCTTTAACCCATCAATGTCCTCCTGCGTATGATGTATAGCGACACTTCGTGTAACATCGGGTTCAATTTGACTTTCTTCATCTGGATGAGCGCATCAATGCTTTGGGTGATGGCTTGGGGAGAGGGTTCGGAAACGTAGGCGCCGGCATTTACACCTCGTCTGATGGAAACCAGTCCCAGACTCTGAAGACTCTTGAGAGCGTCTCGCACCGTGACTCGGCTCACCTCGAACTGTTCCACGAGCTCTCTCTCGGAGGGGAGCTTGTCACCGGGCTTGTATATGCCGGCGTTGATGGACGCCCTGAGCTGTTTTTCCACCTCTTTGGAAAGCACAGGTTGTTTGACGGACTTGAATTTCGCCATGTTTTTTGGGGATGGTTTTTGTTCGATGTGATGACTGACGTCTGTTGTCAGACAACAGACCTTACAGAGAACCCTAACCCTTGTCAAGCGTTTTTTTCCTGCCCTCCCGCAAATAATTAGGATCAATTACAGGGAAAGCCGTTTACCACAGAGGAAGGCCGTGAAGGGTTTTTTGAGTGACTGGCGGGAGGCCCTCGTCATTTCAGGGAGTTACGGAATGGGGGACCCCCTGGCCCGGTCCTCACCAATGGGGGCAGGAGAGCAATTCTCAAGTGCCTGCACAGTCGGTTGTTGCCCCCGTCAAGTTGATTCCCCTCAGTGAGGACCGGTAACAAACGATATTAAGAACTCAGAAGGGATAACAGGAGAGTGATTTAAGAGCGATCGCGGGATTCTATTCTCGTGTCCAAAAAATTCCTGCAACAATTCCGAAAGAGGGAATGGTCAAAATTGGGTTTTGCCGGGCCCCCTAATACCAGCCGAAGTCATTAATGGCCTTTCTCATGGCCCAAACGTTGGCCGGAGGGGCCATGGGCGGCAGTTCACACCCTGACCCCAAGATGAAGCCCCGTGGTGCATTCTTCCCTTTTTCAATGCACCCTTTCGAGATCTCATAGACCTCTTCGGGCGTACCCGTCAGAATAATGCTCGGTTCCACATTGCCCACGATAATGCATTGATCACCAAGGTGCGCAATGGCATCTGCAAGATCTACTTCATGACCGAAACTGGCTATCCCAGGATCTCCGAAGGGAACCTCGGCATAATGGGGAAGATTGAAGTTTTGATCCCCACAGATATGGGTGTAAATGTATGGGGCACCCATCTCCAGTACCTTTTCATGCAGTTCTTTGAGATAGGGCAGAGAAAATGCCTTGAACTGCCTTGGGGATATGACCTGATTGGATGAAGTGGGGGTGGAAGTGCGGAATTCAATGTTTTCAGCACCAAAGGTATCTACCCAGTACTTTGCAGTCTCTATACAGTAATCGGTCACCAGGCGGAGAAGTTGGTGCACCATTTCGGGCTTTTTCATCATCCATCTGGAGAGTCGCTCCAGACCGCATACATTTGAGGCATACAGGAATGGTGCTCCAACGCTCATGGTTATCATAAGGCCGGTCTTTTTTTGCAATCGGCTGAACTCCATATTCATGGGGATCATGCCTGCTGTGGCCATGTCAGGCATTCTTAATTCGGAAATCTCCTCCTCGGACTCTATGGGGTAGCGAACCACCATGGGCGTCTGATCAAACTCATTGGAAGGCATTCTGACCTCTCCGCCGAAGTCCCAAGCTGCAGACGAGGCAAAACCAAACTTGGTGTTTTCATCCTGACCGTACATCTGTGCGACCCAGATCTGAGCCTCCAGGCTCTTTTTTGGGTCGGTGTAGAAATCGCTGAGGCTCATGCCCGCATTCTTGGCGCAGAAACCTCGCGCAAATAGATACAGGCCCACGTGATCAGCGGGCCTGCCTTCCAGGAGTGCATTCATCCTTTCCCTCGAGGTCATCCCGTCTCCTCTAAATTTCCAGTCCACACCCATGCTTCCTCTCCACGGTCTCTGATGTCGGCCATGCTTATTTAGTCATAGGAAACCTGCACCTCTGGGCCAGTCCAAGAGCCCGCCCCAAGATACCCCTTCGGTGCCATGCCAAAAACCCTCCAACCCAAGTTTTACTAAGTCCTACGATTCATAAATTCGCCAACGAATTTATTCCCTCAGGACTTAGTGCTGAGTGAGCGAATCGCTCATATAGTCTTAGGAAAATATGTGACCGTATTTGCGAGTCGAAGCACTAAGGAGAGCATCATATTGTTTGCACTTGTCCTCTCAGATCCAACACGATAACCCCCCCACCCCGCCCTCCCCCTCGAGGGGGAGGGTTAGGGAGGGGGTGACAAATGGAGTCCCTGATGCAAACTATTAAATGCTCTCCTTAATAACCGCGGTTGGAGGCTGTCGGAATAAAAGCCGATCCCCATCCTTTACTGGCTTAGAATCTCATCCGGCACGACGTCCTTGAGATGCACGAATTCATCTTTCATGTGGGGAATGTACATGGCTTCCATGAACTGGTCCTGGAAATCTTTTTCCACGGTGAGTTCGATGTACTCCACATTTCTTGCAACCCAGTTTGCCTCCTCCCGCTTAGCCCTATTGAGGAGTGCGGCCCTGGCTCCGTCACCAGCGGCATTTCCCACTGAAACAATTTTTTCCAGGTCACAGTCCGGAAAGAGCCCCATGATCAAGGCCTTTTCACGGTCCACATGGGTGCCGAAAGCCCCTGCGATTTTAACCTTCTCCAGCTTGTCCACGTTCATGCGTCTCATCATGAGCTTACAGCCGCAGTAAAGGGCGCCTTTGGCCAGCTGGATTTGGCGTATATCTTTCTGGGTGATGACAATGTCTTTGCCGATACTGGTCTCATCAGCCCAGGCAATAACAAACTCCCCTTGCTTGTTGTCTGGGTTCGTCCGATATCTATTGGATTTCTGATTTGGGTTGAACCGGCCGCTTTTCACAATGACCCCAGACCGGTAGAGCTCCGCCAAAACATCCAGAATGCCGGACCCGCAGATGCCCTTGGTTTTCATCTCCTCGGGTTTGGAGTATGCCCTCCACGCATCACGACCAATCACCTTGTAGTCTACCTCATGGGTTTCCGGATCGATCTTGATGCGCTCGATGGCCCCAGGAGCGGCCCGCATGCCGAAAGCAAGCTGCGCCCCTTCGAAGGCTGGCCCTGTAGCACAGGAGGAGGATATGAGTTTCTCCTTGTTGCCCAATACCAGCTCTCCATTCGTTCCAATGTCTATAATAAGCTGGATCTCATCCTTATTGTAGGGTTCTTCAGCGATCAAGACCCCCACATTGTCTGCGCCCACAAAACCCGCCTCATTGGGGAGAACGTGCACATAGGATCCTTTGTTGATCCGAAGACCCAGATCGCGCGCCTTGATGTCGAGACCGCAATGCACGACAGGCGGAAAGGGAGCCAGACCCACATGCTCGGGATCGAGCTGAAGAAAGATGTGATGCATGGCCGTGTTACACACAACCGTGACGTCCTCAACATCCTCCAGAGTCAACCGAAGATATTCCTTTCCCTCCTCTGGGGCCTCAATCCACGCCTCAACAATTTGTAGCCCTTCCTCTTTCTTGATCTTTTTCTTAGGCGGGTGCGTGGACTGCGCCGCCTGCCGGATGATGGTGTTGAGCCCCTCCGTGATATCATCGCTCATTCGCTTCAGACCGCCCGGGTTCATCATGTGGTAGGTAATACGGCTCATAACATCCTCGCCGTACTTACACTGAGGATTCATCAAAGACTGGGTATCCACAACCTCCATGGTGCGAAGATTGCAGAAATAGCCCGCCACCGTGGTTGTCCCGATATCGATGGCGATCCCAAAATGGTTCTCCGTTTTACCGGGCCTCACCCTGATAATTTCTTTGTCCATCCAGACGCTTACCGTCACCTGCCACTTCCCATCACGAAGCGTATTGGGCAATTCACGGAGCGCGTGAACATCTATGGACAGGTTCTTGAGACCGTGTTCCTTTTCGAGGGCATCACAGACCCTTTCAAAGTCGCCCGTAGGCTCTTCAAAGGACGGTGGACTCACGTCTACGGTGTAGAGTTTAACGGCAGGGTTGTTCTCAATAGCAATGTCCCTGGCCGCCTTGCTGACCACTTGCTTTCCGGCCCTTGATTCTTCAGGTACGAAAACAAGCACATCACCCTGGATTTGGGCACAGCAACCCAAGCGGTAGCCTTCTCTTCTCTGCTCTTCATTGATGAATTTTCCTTCTTCTTCCTGCCAGGAAGAGACGTTTTTCAAGCTTGACTGGATGCCAAACTTCTCGAAGAAGCCTTCTTCTATCCTGATCTTGCATTTTCCACACACCCTCTTTTCACCGCAGAGAACTTCGATGTCCACACCAAGCTCCCGCGAGGCCTCGACGATAGAGATGCCTTTCTGAACCTGCCCTCTTCTACCGGAGGGTTGAAAAATCACCTTTGCCTTTTCCATAGACATTCCCCGCAAACCGCTTGATAAAAAAATCCCCCTCACGAGGCTCTCCTAAAGCCTTGTGTCTCTGACGAAATTACTTTTTGCACGGCACTGCGATTCAAAAAAGTCTGTCACTCCCGCGGAAGCGGGAGTCCACAAGGGCCTAAAACCAATGGATTCCCGCCCCCCGATTTCTCGAGGACAAGCTTCGCGGGAATGACACTTCGGTTCTTACGGGCGACTTTTCTGTGTATCCTTTCAGTGGTGCGGGAGTTATCGGACAGCCCCCCCTCCCCCTTTACCAAAGCGGAAAAGTTAGACCCCCCCTTTAGCACAATCCCTCCAACCGCCCTTTGCTAAAGGGCGGCAGGGGGGATTTTGATCGCCTTGCTCTCGCCTGTCGCCACTTCGCCAACCATTTTATCCCGCCCAGTGACACGGGGAGCCTCAGAGACGGCAGATCTCTCGATAGATAAGAAACTATTGCCCTTCCAGCTTCCTCAGCTGGGAAATCATTTTGATCGCTTCTTGCACCGCATTCCCCGCCGATTCCGCGTACCCGTCCGCGCCGAAGAGTTTGGCGATGTCACCGGTCAAAGGGGCGCCGCCCAGCATGATTTTCACATCGGGGTTTTTCTCTTTGATCATTTGAACCACTTTCTTCATCCCCATCATCGTGGTGGTCATCATGGCCGAAAGGGCCACGATCTCCGAGTCCGTGCGCATTTGCTCCTCGGCGAATTTCTCCAAAGGCACGTCCCGGCCCAAGTCATGGACCGTAAAGCCGGCCACTTCGAACATCATCTTGATGAGGTTCTTGCCGATATCATGGACATCCCCTTGCACCGTGCCGATCACCACTTGTCCTTTCACCCTTTGATCCACGTCATCGACTTTGAGATGGGGTTTCAGGATGTCGAGACCGGCATAGAGCGCGTCGGCCGACATCAACAGTTCCGGCACGAAATACTCATGCTTGTCATAAAGGTCCCCGACGATCTCCATGCCTGCCGCCAGCCCGTTCATGACCGCGTCATAAGCATCGAGCCCTTCATCCACAACCCTCTGGGCCGCCTCTTTGACCTTCTCCTCCTCAAAATTGACGACCCCGTCGCTGAGTGTCTTGTACAACTCCTCTTTCAATGCGTCCTTGCTCATAATGACTCCTTGTTGGCTCTAATGAGGGGTCCCCCTCAATCAGAGCGTCCGTTGTGCGTTGTCGGTTGCTGGCATTCTCGCCGCCGTCAAGAATCGATACGGAAGGGGAGACACCATGGCCAAAAGAGGCTTACCATACCTAGCGAAGTTTCGCTTCAAACCGACCAGTTTGCGACGGAAAGTCGCATTGCGTGATGCGGAGCGATGCTGGATACTGTATTCTGGATAAATCAAAAAGGAATTCCTTTTGGATCCAGTATCGAGTGACCAGCATCCAGTATCTCTTTGCCTCTAACACCTCACAACATATTGAAACTCGACGTAGCTGTTAAGATCTTCAGCTGTGAAGAGAGCTACAGCCTCCCCACCGCGGGCGTAGGCGAGGTTCCCAGCGCCTTGATCGTTTCGTTGATCATCTTCAGGTTTTCTGATCGAATGTCCGGCCAGATGTCACATCCTGGCCAGACCGCGTCCACACCGCTGTCAATGCATTTCTTGATGGCTGCTTGGATTTCATCCGGCGTGGACTGACCCGGCAAGGTGAACCCATCGTAATCTCCAAGAAGGATCACCTCATCGCCGATTTTGCTCCGGGTCTCTGAAAGGGTGTTTTTGTGATCCACACTGATGGCCTCGGCCGCGCACCCATTCATAAGTTCCACGATCATATCCGTTGACCCGCAAATATGAAGGATCTTCGGCGAATCCCAGGCCTCAAATATCCGCCGCAGCCTCGGCTGCACGATCATCTTGAAAAGACGGGGGCTGATAATGTCCGCCCCCGTCCCCATTTCCCTCAGATTGACGTAGTCCGCGCCGAGTTCCCGGTAGTGGCGCCCCAGGTCAATGATAAGCTCCGTGAGTTTGTCCAGCAAAGCTTCCACCTTGTCCCTTTCCTTGAGGCTCATCTTCATGAGCACGTCCAACTCCACCAGCTGCCCGGCCAGGGTGAAGGGCCCCAGGAGCCATGTGCCAATGGCGTGCGTGCTGCCGACGCGCTCTTTCAGGATACGGATGGCCTCATCCACCACCGGCATTCTCGCCCGCTGTAAATAGTCCGCAGGAACCTGCACCTCCTCGGGCCTGGGCCACTTTGAGGGGATGGTGGGATAGAGGATATCCTCCGAGTCCTCGTAGATGCTGATTTTCAGGCCGAAAGCTTCCGGGATGGTGCACATATCATAGGGCACCACAGCCCCGTCAAAACCGAACATCTCCATGGACTGAATCGCCGAGCCGGCCATGTTTTCCGCTGTGAGATGAATCGCGGGAAAGCGAATCCCGAGAGCCTCTATCGCCGGCACTGTCACCATCCCCTGACCACTGAAACAGGGCATGGTGTCGATCGGCTTTTTCGCAAAAAACCTCAGAACCCGCTCTCTGGATGATAATGACGTCATGAACTACTCCTTTCGTTGCGTTTCCTTGAGTTGGGCTGAGAAATCAGGAAAAAGCTTGTAAAGGGGGTGGTCCTCCTTCTCGGGCAGTCGGCCTGTCTCCGCAAAGACAGCCGTTGCCAGAAAGGCTTCCGCCATGGCCACCGCAGGGAAGACCCGGTCCGCACCCGCCATGGGGCCGGAGAACACCATATCATGGTAAAGTAAAGCAGCCAGACCCTCCAGGGCCGCATCCGCACCGGACCATCCCTTGAACCCCCACTGCTCTCGTGCCGCCTTCCACATGTAGGACCCGTTTGACGGGGCACTGCCGCACGGGAATCCCCACTTCTGCTTGATGAGCCTATTGGCTGCGGAACAGAATGCCGTAGCCGGGGCGTTCATAACCGAGGTGTCCACCAGAATGCTCTCGAACTTTGCATCTACTTTTTCAATCGCATCCAGGAGCCTCTGGGTTCCTGTCACGCGGCCTGAAGGCATCTGATCATCCGGATCAAAAGCCACCAGGAGAACATGTTTGACCCCGATGGAGGCAATCTCTCGAATCTCTGTTTCCAGATCCTGCTCCCACACGGTCAAGCTGTTGTAAAACATGCGGTCCAACAGCCCCTTCTCGGCACAGTACTGGGCCCCTGCCAGCTTGGGCTTCAGGGTCCAGGCGTCAATGCAGAAGGGCATGGGGCTGACGCTCGTTACGAAGTCCACGTAGCGCTCGAATTCCTTGCCCGTGTTCGCCACAACATCAGCCATGCCTGGGACGCCCGTCTCTTTGCTCATTTTGTCCTGCTTCTCTAAAATCGCCCTTGCCCGGACTTCGTTGAAGCCTTCCTTCCTCTTGGCTCCCTCAAAGACCCGGTCCCCTTTTTGAAAGATGGAGGAGACCACCACGGCGGGGCGCTCTCCAGGCTGTCCTCCAACCTCAACGCCACCGATATGGCCGACTTTCTGTTCAGTAGAGAACTGAAACATGTTCCATCCTTTCTCAAAGCTCACTCAAATGAGAACTTCTGAGTCTCGAAACCCAATAATGAACACAGCGCCATCATATAACAACCTCTCCGACTTCGCCGAAGAGGTTTTATTCGCCTTCGCCAAAATACACTGCAGGCTTGTTGGAGGGAAGCGGAAATTCCGCTTCTGCGGCGCTGCAGTGATGAATGGCGAGGCGAACCGCGCTGAAGCGCGCACGCCGCGAAGGCGGGTTTGGCTTCGGCGCAATTCCGCTCAGATACCCCGCAGCTTGCTGCGGGGAGCTTCATTGCGAACCACGCTGTAGTGTGTAACGTGGTGATGGTTCATGACCACCGCTGACGTAGGGGCGGGCTTTACGCCCGCCCGTGGGAGGGGTTTACCCCCTCCCCTACGTAAGATCCAAGGTTCCATGATGCTGTGTCGGTGACCACTCCCCCACGGCCGCGTGAAAATACGATTTTGACCATTCCCTCTTTGGGCATTATTATGGGAATTTTTGGGACACGCGAATAAGTGAAATATCAATTGATTTGTCTCTTGTCAAATCCTCCCTTGTCAGGCGTGGACTGCCCATGGCCTTCACCCGGATGCGATAGGTGTCGAGACCGTCGATCTGTTCCTCAATGTGCACCTGCGGGTTGTCGGCACCGGATCGGACGGCCGCATCTACGGCCCGTTCACGGCCCACGGCCCGGGCATGGTCCAAGGCGTCACGGAGCGCTTCGAACACATGACGCTCCTCGCTGTTCTGTGCGTAATACCCCGTGATTTCAAGTCCCTCCCTCGACATACGCGGGTATACGAGAACCTCCTCGGACGACATCACGGTCCCAGCCACCGCACCCACCGCATTGGCGACCTCAAAGTGTTGGGGCAGGATCAGATCGGTCTGGAGCCCGTCCGCCACATCTTTTAAGAAGATGCCGGCGGGTGCCCCGATGCCGATGATGGGTCGACGCAACCTAAACTGGGTTTCCAGATGAGGGTGTGCACGATCGAGGCTGTTGTTAAAAAACCACCGCCCCATGTCCTCGTCCTCAAGTCGTGGTGGAGGCAGTTTTTTGCCGCTCAGAAAGGTGATGATCGCAAGGACAATAGACTCGGTCATCCGGGCCCACACCTGCCTGCACAAGTCGGGTTCATCCAGGCCGTGAAGGCGGCAAAAAGAGGCCAGGGCCGATGCAGACACCCCAGCGTTCCAGGGCGCAAAACGCCCATCCACATGCAGCAGGTCCGTGGGCGTGAGCCCTGCTTTGCCAATGATCTCCTGGCGCACGAGATGCCCTGCACCGAGTTGTGCCACATGCCACACCTTGAGACGCTCCAAAATCTCAGGCAACGGCTTGGGCCCTTCCCTCAAGATATCCACCAAGGCTTTTTCCTTCTCTGTCTTGAACTGGCTTCTCTCATTCGGCTCACGGAGCAGAAACCAGTATTCGAGCCAGTCCACAGAAACGGTCGGCGAGGGTTGTCCTGAAACGCCCTTAAAACGCTCCTCTATTTCAGGATACTCTAAGGCCAGCTGCGCCAAAGGCACCACGCGCTCAGGTCCCAGAACGATCCCACCCCCACGGCTCAGGGTAATATGGCTGTCCCCGCCGAGTGCCATCGTGAAAAGGCGGGCTGCCTTAACAGCCGTTTTATAGCCGTTGACGGTGGCGCCCTGCTCATCGATGGCCACCTGGCCTTTTTCAATGAGGGCGATATCGGTGGTGGTGCCACCAATATCGACCACCAGGGCATCGTCCAAGGCGGAAAGAAACCGGCCGCCAATGGCGCTCGCCGCAGGTCCGGAATGAATGGTTTCCACCGGGGTTTGCGAAGCAAAGGCTTCGCTCATGAGGGTGCCGTCCCCCCGTACGACCATCAGAGGCGCATCTATCCCTCGCCGTTGCATCCCCTGCCGTACCGCCTTCACGAATTCTTCCAGCACCACCAAAAGCGAGGCATTGAGGGCCGCTGTTGTGGCCCGCTCCACAGAGCCAAGTTTTGTGGAAAGGTGGTGTCCCAGGACGATGGGCAGGTCACACTCTCCAGAAATGGCCTCCCTGATCCTGTTTTCGTGTTCAGGATTGAGGGGGCTGAAATAGCTGGACACAGCCAGGGCATCCACCTCGTCCTTGATCTCGTTGACCTTGGCGAGAATGGCCGACATATCCGGCGGTTCTTTCTCTCGCCCGTAGAGATCATGTCCCCCGTCAAAATAATGGTAGCGGGGCGTTGCAAAACGTCCTTCCATGCTGAAAGCTGCAATGAGCTCCGGGTCGTAGCCGATGAGAAACAAGGCCACCCTTTTGCTCTTCCCTTCTGCAATGGCATTCGTGGCCAGGGTGGTGGAAATCGACACCAGTTTGATGGCGGAGGGGTCCTTTATGGGAATCCCTTTGATGACCTTTTCAACGCCGATGGAAAGGTCACGCTTGGTTGTCAGGCTCTTTCTTGAGGCCAGGACTCGGCGTGTATCGTATTCAAGCAGGATACCGTCCGTGTAGGTTCCGCCGGTGTCGATACCCAACGCCAAAGGTCCCTGAGGGTTTTTCTTCTTCAATGCAACACCCTAGGTGAACATCTTCACATCCAGTTCTTCATCTTTGTGGCGGGCATCAGCCAGTTCGCAGATGCGACGCAGTTCTTTGACCATGGCCTCGTCCATGAGCGGCTCTGTTTCGGTCTCCAGGATCTCCAGCACCCGCTCGTGTACCCGCTCGCCATGCCGCTTGCTTCCCATGGCGTTCCAATCATCCCACCTCAGTCGGTCGAGGAGTTTGGGACGCCAGATTTCCGTCTTGAACCGGTCGTAAGTGTGATCGTGCTCGAGATAGTGCCCACCAGGCCCTACCGACCCGATCACGTCCAGGGCCATCGTGCCGTCGTTCACAGGAATGCCCTGAAGTATGCGCTTCGTCATGTCAATGATCTCATCGCAGGCCACCATGAGTTCCATACTGCTGGTCAGACCGGAATCGAGGTATCCCACGTCGTGGATCATGTTTCCCCCAATCAGAGCAGCCGTGGCAATATTGATGGAGGCTTCCATGGCCGCCTGTTCGTCAAAAAGTTTGGCGTCGGAGCACCCGGCCGTTTCATACATGGGTATTCGCAACCATTTGGTAATGTCCGTGTATCCGGCGCTCAGCAAGGGCAGCTCAGGTGAGCCGTAGGTGTACGTGGCCGTGTACATGTCCATATTCGACATGAGCCCGCCGATGATCATCTGGGCCCCCGGCTTGCGCAACTGGCTCACCACCACGCCGAAGAGGCTCTCGGCAAGGGCCTGCACCAGCAGGCCGGCCAACGTGGTCGGGGCTGTGGCGCCGGCTAAAGGACAGGGCGTGTACACACAAGGAATGTCGTGGTCCACAGCGAAAAGGAGTTTCTGCACCACCTCTTTGGATTGGCTCAAGGGCGATACGGGCTCAATGTAAAGGGAAAAGGCAGGACCTTTTCTCCACTCGGCCTCACCGCCAAGACGGATCTTGGCCATCTCCAGCATATCGCTGAGACCCTCGGCATCCACGGCAGTGACATTGATGGGCTTGTTGGTCCCTTCCAACATGGCCAGGTATTGCCAGCGGTCATAGGTGGAGACAGCCGTGTCCTGAGTAATGCCCAGAGACATGTGGAAGTTCAGGTTGGGCAGGGCTTCAGCTACGCGGGCAATGTTCTTCACGTCTTGATACGTGGTACGCCGCCGCTCACCTGTGTTGGGATCGATCGTAAAAGGTGTGTCGGAACCTCCACCGAAATACATTTGGTTTTTGTAGAGTTCCATGCGGTACTTGCGATCAGGCCCCGTCACCACCACCCTGCTGGGAACGGTGGTGAGGGCTTTTTCAACCATCCAGTGTGGTATTTTCACCAGGCTGCTGTCTTCGGTTTCACCCTCCACGATGGCGCCTCCGGAGTGGGCGACCTCAACGCCTTCTTTATCGTAAACCCGAAGCCCCGTCTCATAGAGCACCCTGAGGGCTGAATAATAGATCGCTTCGATCTGCTCCTCTGTAAGCACCTGCAATGTGGGCGTGGCATTCTCCAGATAATTGGTCCTGTGTACTTGCATGATCCACTCTCCTTCTGCAATCCTACGGTGGCCGGTATGCACGAACCTACTTTGCTTGTGCGATACGGGCCACCTGTTGTCTCATGAATTGTTCTTGACGAATTCTGCCGCCGGGTGGGACAAGCACAAAGTCATCGTCCGCTTTATCGATGGAACCGGCCACCTCGATCAGGCGACGCACATATTGATCCGACCCCAGGATTTCTTCCAGACGCATGCCCCATTGCGCGCAGTAGCGGGCAACCTCTTCAGCTTGGGGGCGGTATCTTTCCATATCGGCCTGATTATGCGTGACAAGGACCAACCGTCTGTAGTTTCTGTATTGCTGGTCCATAATCCAGGCGGCATCTTCATGGCCATACTTCTCTTTGTTCTCTTCATATTCGCTGAGAGGATGGCTACCGGACTCCAACCACCCTTTGCTCAAGTAGTAAGTCCCGGGCTCTTCTTGAAACTCGCGGATATACGCCTCATAGGACCCCAACAAAAGGGCGATGCAATCGTCCACTCGAGGCACCAACAAGGTGTGTTCACTGGACTCGACGCCGACCAATCCATTCCCGCACAACCCATAACCCAAAATCACTAGGCTCGGCTCACTCAGGCTGTCAATGGCATCTTGAAGCATCAGAGTCATCTTACGGGGAGACCGATGCAGCCCGTAATCCATGAAGATGAGCTGAGTGGCCCAATGGTCAGGCAGAGATGATTCCAGCATTTCCTTCAGCACCTTACAGGCGATCACAACCAAAGGCCGCTCTATCCGCGTTGACATCTCTTGAGCCTCTTTTTGTCCAAGACCTTTATTCATGCACGCCCGATGAGTTGTTTGGCAAGCTTGACAGCCGCTGGTGCGTTGTAGCCATAACCATCGGCGCCGATTCGCTTTGCGATTTCAGAGTCCACCGGTGCACCACCAATCATCACCTTGACTTTATCTCGGAGATTGGCTTCCTGCATGGATTTAATTGTATAGCCCATGGCAAGCATGGTGGTGGTAAGCATAGCCGACATGCCGACAATGTCAGGCTTATGGGTTTTGATGGCTTCGATGAATTGCTCAGGCCCCACGTCAAAGCCCAGGTTGATCACTTCAAAGCCCGCACCTTCGCACATCATGCCCACCAGATTCTTGCCGATGTCATGAATATCGCCCTTAACCGTTCCCGCCCTTAACCGTTCCTAAAACGATTTTGCCCAAGGGTTTGGCCCCCGCAGAAACAAGGTGGGGACGCAGAACATCGAGCCCGTTTTGCATGGCTTTGGCTGACATAAGAATGGCAGGCACGAACATTTCACACCGCTCGAACCGAGCGCCCACTTCGTCCATTCCTGTGAGCAGTCCCTTGTCCAGGATATCCTTGGGGGCCAATCCCTGGTCCAAGGCTTTTTGAACCAGTTGGGGGACATCTTCTTCGTTTCCCTCCAAGAGATTCGCATATATGGATTCAAATATTTCGCTCATAGTCCGTCTCCTTTAAGTTGCATTCGAAAGGTCTTCTACGATTTATTCTTGACACGACCTTCAGCCGCCTCCATGACCTCCTTGATGGCCTTTTCCGTCTCTGCTTTAATGGGAGAAGGCTGGTGGGTCGCCAGGATCTGCCTCGTGCGATCAATGACCCGCTCCCCCATGGTCTTTGCGCCACTTTCTTTCCATTGCTGGTAATTGCGCCGGTCGCACAAATTTGGGAACCAGAACTCCTTCTGAAAATGTTTTTGTGTGTGTTTGTGCGTCAAGTAGTGTCCATTCGGTCCCACGCTGTGAATCACGTCCGTGGCCAGTGTCTCTTCGTTCACCTCGATGCCTCGAGTGATACGTCGTGAATAGCCGATGGCCTCGTCCATCATGACGGTCTGCAAGATGGACCCCGTTATCCCGCTTTCCGTGTACCCCACGTCGTGACACAGATCACCGCCGGTCAACGCAGAAAAAAAGCAGGACAGTGAGCCTTCAAGGGACGCTTGCTCATCAAGGGTCTTCGAATCGGTGCAGCCCCCGGTCTGCCAGAGGGGAAGGCCGGCGTAGTGTGACAATTCCGTGATGCCGGCCATCATCAGAGATAGCTCCGGTGCGCCGTAGGACAAGATCATGGCGTTCATGTCCATGACCGACAGCACGCCGCCCATGAAATAAGGCAGGCCCGGTTTAATGGCCTGGGCCAACACCAATCCCATCCAAGACTCGGCTGCTGCTTGGATAATGATGCCGGCTGCTGTGACCGGCGCGGTCCCGCCGGCAAGTGGACAGGGCGTAAAGATGACCGGGACACGGTGTCTGGCGGAGAAGATGAGCTTGTCGATAGCCTCGAAACTGCCTGTTAAGGGTGACAAAGGCTCGCAATAGTGGATATAGTTGGGTCTCTTTTCGAACGCTTCTTGTCCCCCGGCTTCGGCTACAGCGATTTTGTGGATATCCTCGCCGTCATCCCAGCCATAAGACCAAGCCACAATGGGTTTGCTGGTGTTGGGGAACATCTCGGCAAACTCGTAACTGGCCGCAAGATCAGGGTGGACGTCGCTGATGGTCCCCAATGATTCGCAGAAATCAATGTTGGGGAGCGCATCGACAACTTTAGCGACAATCCGTGCGTCATTTCTCACAAAAGGCCGACGCTCCAGTGTGTCCACGTCTGTGAAATTAGGAGGCGTGGGTCCGGGGCCGAAATAGGCCAATCCGGGCCCGATGCGAATATCATGCTTGGGATTCCCATCCCGGGCGTAAACCGTAAAGCTCCTCGGGGCCATTTCCAGGGAACGCCTCGTGAGATAGGACGGAATGCGCACACGCAGGCCGTCCACCCAAGCGCCCGCTTTTTCAAAGATGTCCCGGGCTTCTTCGTGGTGGACGTCCAGTCCGGTGTTTTCCATTACATGGAGCGTACCGTCAAATAAGGCGTGCAACTGGTCCTCTGAAAGGGTCCTGAAGCGTATGCCTGAATGGATTCGATAATTGGTCCTCATCAAAACTCTCCTTTCTAAGCAGCGGTCATAAACTTCTTGACAAGGTCCGCTGCCGCTGCGGCGTTGGGGGCGTAGCCATTGGCACCGATCTTTTCGGCAAAGGACTGGGTCACTGGGGCCCCTCCAACCATTATCTTTACGCTGTCACGCACGCCGGCTTCCTCCAGCGCCTTGATCGTGTCTCCCATGGCGCGCATGGTCGTGGTCAAGAGAGCCGACATGCCCACGATATCGGGCTGAAACTCCTTGACCGCTTCCACAAAGGTTTCGGGTTCCACATTGATCCCGATGTCTTTGACCTGAAAACCCGCACCCCGACACATCATGCCAACGAGATTTTTGCCGATATCGTGGAGGTCCCCCTTGACCGTGCCGATCAACACTTTCCCGAACATCTTGGCCCCGGTCTCGGCCAGCAAGGGATCCAGAATCTCCATGGCATTCAGCATGGTCCGGGCACAGCGCATCACTTCCGGGACAAACATGTCCCCCGCCTTGAAGCGAACGCCCACCACCTCCATACCCTTCATCAAACCGTCGTCGAGGATCTGCTTTGCATTGAGGCCCTCATCCAGCGCTTGCTGCGTGAGTTGCCCAATGTCGTCCTTCTTGCCCTCCATGATGGCTGAGGAGATCTGAGACAAAACATCGCTCATGTTCGCTTACCCTCCTTTCTTGAGATCTAGTATCACGCCCCAGAAATAACTTGAATAACTTATTGCTTGATCGCAGGGCCGTCGGGAGGTGGTCTTACAGACCCGCAACCCAAATTCCCACGAAGCTTGTTGGACGCCCCCATCATGTCAATAGGGGCAACGTGCAGGC
>SMTZ1_10000396_pt1 | contig 40375 bp, 37 predicted proteins | sample DeeMarSWOR136_30_FD_25667 | JGI IMG/M metagenome (IMG submission 25667)
GTAAAAGATAGCGTTTAGCGTATAGCGTATAGGGTATAGGGAGTTTGGATTCCTGCTTTCGCAGGAATGACATTGTTACCCCCACCGCGCGGGGTGGGGGCTAAATAAAAAGACAACCCCCTGCAAGGCAGGGGGCTAAAAATTTGGATTCCTGCCCCCTGCCTGAGACTTGCAGGGGCAAGCTGCGCAGGAATGACATTTATTAGTTTTGAGTTTTGAGTGCTTGGTTTTGAGTTTGAGGAATGAAAGAATTGGAGGATGAAATCAGTTCGTTAGCCAGAAGCTTCGGTGCCTTATAGGCACGTAAATATTTGCTCAGGATGAAAATAAAGATAGGCGATTAGCTCGGGATGACAAAAAAGATGGGAGCTTCGCTCAGGATGACAATTTTAATAGATTCCTCCCATTCGACTACGCTCAGGGCAGGCTCGTGTATCGTAAGATGAATGGTGGGGCGAGCCCCACCCTACCTGCTCAGGATGACAAATGGACGATTCGATGAAGAATTGGGCCCCTTGGTGTGTTCGTCTTTAGCGGGGTAAAAAATAGCGTAAAGTTACGTAAAAGTCAAAGGAAAAGGGAAAAAAGAATATCGAATATCGAATGCGAATGTCCAATGTCGAAGTGCAACTGCGAGGAAGGGGGTTAAAAATGCGATTTTTGGGTGGAAATCGGCCGATACTATATTTTACGCTGCGGGTTTGCAATGGTTTCAGAAACGTGTATAATATAGTGGTTGTCGATTATTGTAGAATTATCACTGGCGGTGGAGCGGGATTATGCTGGAATATAAAATGCGATTTGTAATGGTATTAGCCGTGGTATTGCTGCTGTCGGCTTTGCCGGTGGTCGGGGCAGAGACGTGGCGTCTTGAGCAGGGGCAGGAATGGAAGGCCGTCTCGGCTGAAGGGGGGGATAAATATCTGCTGGCAGTGGCTGAAATCAAGAAATTGGTCGTTACGGGCAAGGCTGAGCAGGCGAGGGAGGCGTTCGATAAACTTAAAAAGGACTTTCCGGAAATTGCGGGGCCCGACCTGGATGCCTTTATCAAGGCCGAGATGCTGTTTTGTAAAGGAAAATTCACCAAGGCGGTCAGGGCATACGATAAGTTTCTGAAAGAATATCCGGAAAGCGGGCTTTACGAGGCGGCACTGGACAGGGAGTTTTCGATAGCCACGTCTTTTCTGGCCGGGAGGAGAATAACGGTGCTGGGGATTTTCAAAATGAAAGGATACGCTACGGGTGTTAAAATTATGGAAAGGATTAGCGACCGGGCCGGCGATGCTCCGATTGCGAAAAAAGCCGCGGTGGCGGTGGCTAAAAATTATGAAGATAGAAGGCAGTTCGACGCGGCGTATTATAAATGGTCGGAAATATCAGACCGATGGCCGACAGGCCCGCTGGGAAGGGATGCACTTTTGAGTATGGCACGATGCAAGCACGCTGCATATAGAGGGCCGAAGTATGATGCCTCAAATCTTGCGAGTGCAAAGAGCTATTACGAGAATTTCAAATTGCGGTATCCCGAAGATGCCGTAAAAATTGATGTTGATGAGAAACTTAAACAAATAAACGAGCAGTTGGCCTATAAGCGATTGAATATCGCCCGATATTATCACAAAACCGGTCAAGAACAGTCGGCTAATTTATATTATCAGATGGTCCTTGATAATTGGCCGGGCAGCTCCGCTGCTGAAATGGCAAGAGAAATGATAGATAAAGAATTTGAGCCCACCCTTGAGCGAAGCGAGGGAATCAAGAAGCAAAATGACAAATAAAAATTCAAAAAGAAGAGTGAAAAATAGACGTTTTGATTTTGCAGTTTCTCTGGGTTTAATTATTTCCGTCTGCGTGGTTTTTTGCGGATGTGGCCCGATGAGCGGCTATTCCAACGAATCGCTTTTTCCCCGAGATGTTGGAAGCGTTTACGTGGAGATGTTTGACAACAGAAGCTTCAGGCGTGGCGTGGAGTACCAACTGACCGATGCTCTGGCAAAACGTATCGAGGCGGATACGCCGTATAAGATAATCTCGAGCAGAGACCGCGCCGAGACGGTAATAAGCGGCCAAATTGTCGGGATTGGTGAATTAGTCCTTACGAGCGAGCGAGAGACGGGGCGAGCGCTGGAAAAAGAGGTGGAACTGCAGGTCGTGGTTAACTGGAAAAACCTGAAGACAGGAGAGCTGCTCATAGACAACCAGTCGGTCGCTGCCTCGGCGAGCTTTTCGGAGTGGCAAAATCAGGGTTTCAACTACGCCTCAGCGCTTGCGGCAAACAATGTGGCACGAAAGGTCGTAGAATTAATGGAAAGACAATGGTAGCAGCGTAAAACGAGATGAGAGACGCTAAATTATGAGTAACGGTCAAGACAGAAAGCCGAGTAAACCGGATTCGGGCCCACGAGGTCGGCCTGGCAAAAAGCCGCCGCTGCCGAGTTATAGGCGTGGGCCGTTTAGCTACCTTATAATCGGACTTGTGCTGTTGACCGGATGGATGATGCTTCAGCAATGGCGCAGTAGCGACAAGATAAGGTGGGATGAATTTATCAGCCACGTAGAGAGTGGGCACATCCTCAGTGCTGAGCTTGGTGAAACGGAGATTGCAGGCAAGTTTAAGCCCGGAATACTCGGCAAGGACAAAAAAGTGCTCAAATCCTTCACGGTCAACTATAACCGCGAGGCTGTAGGTGAGCTGATTGAAGGAAAGCTGCGCCAAAGCGGCGCAGAAGTAACCTGGGCAGAACAGCGCATCTGGCTTATTATGCTTATACAGTGGGTCTTGCCCCTGCTTATAATAGTGGCAATTTTCTATTTTCTCTTTGTTCGGAATCTTCGGGGCGGCGCCGGCGGAATGCTGATGTCATTTGGTCGAAGCAAACATCGGCTGCAGGACAAAGACCGCGTCAAGGTTACATTCAAGGACGTCGCCGGTGTCGAGGAGGCAAAGGAAGAAGTAGCTGAGATAATCGAATTTTTGAAAAATCCGAGAAAATTCCAGCGTCTTGGCGGCCGTATTCCTCGTGGTGTTTTACTTGTAGGGCCTCCCGGCTGCGGGAAGACATTACTTGCCAAAGCGATAGCCGGCCAGGCCGATGTTCCCTTCTTTAGCATATCGGGCAGCGACTTCGTAGAGATGTTTGTTGGTGTGGGGGCATCACGGGTGCGCGACCTGTTCAAGCAGGCCAAAGACAATTCTCCCTGCATCATTTTCCTTGATGAGGTTGATGCCATCGGTCGCAAACGCGGCGCCGGTTATATCGGCGGCGGACACGACGAACGTGAACAGACACTAAATGCGATTTTAGTTGAAATGGACGGCTTTGATACGAATGACCAGGTGATAGTAATTGCGGCGACAAATCGAGGTGATATTTTAGACCATGCGTTGACGAGGCCGGGAAGATTCGACAGGCAGATTTTTGTGCCGCTGCCGGATTTGAAGGGACGAGTTGATATCTTGAAGGTACATGCAAAGAAGATAAAATTAGGTCCCGATGCGGACCTGGAAAGACTGGCGCGCGGGACACCTATGTTTACCGGTGCCGATCTGGCAGCTATTATCAATGAGGCGGCCCTGGCTGCGACTATGGCCAATAAAGACTACGTCGAGACGGCTGATTTGGAAGAGGCACGTGACAAGGTGCGATGGGGAAGAGCGAAAAAAAGCAGGGTCATCGATGAGTATGACAAAAAAATTACGGCTTATCATGAGGCCGGCCATGCGTTCATCCAATCTGTCTTGAAAGAGGCCGACCCTCTGCATAAAGTCAGCATTATCCCACGCGGTCCGTACGGCGGGGCGACCTTTGCCCTTCCGGAAAAGGACCGTTTGCATTATACAAAGAGATATTGTATGGCACTTTTGCAGGTGTGTTTCGGGGGCCGAATAGCGGAAGAGATATTCTGCGATGATATATCCAGCGGAGCACAGATGGATATTCAACAGGCCACAAATATTGCAAAGCAAATGATTTTGACCTGGGGTATGAGTGATGAGCTTGGGCTGATTAGTTACGGGCCCGATGTAGGTCTTAAGGACATGATGTACGTGCTCCCGGGCGAGAAAGAATATTCGGAAAGAACAGCGGAAGTAATCGATAAGGAAATAAAAAGAATTACCGATGATGCGTATAAAAAAGCAAAAGAATTGATAGAGTCAAACAAGGATAAACTCGAACGAATAGCAAAGGCGCTGCTGAAATACGAGACTCTCGATGCCGATGATGTCAAATTGATTCTCGAGGGCGGCGAGCTGGATAAGCCAACAGTTACGGATTTGTTAGCTGCCGAGCAGGCCAAGAACGAGCAGTCAAAACCCCAGAAAAAAGTCAAGCGAGAGCCGTCGGGAAGTTAACATTGTCTTTATTCCAATTACCTCTGAATTGTCTTATGCGGAAAAAATCTGCTGTGATATCGAAGGATACGCTTTTTGCAGGCGTATTGTGGCCGGTTTTGATTCTTGCCGTCAACTGCTTTTGTGATGCGGACGCAAGTGTGTCGGCTTCTACGGCGTCCGTCGAGCTTGCAAGATACGAAAAGGAGTTTTCGTCCGCGCATCTTGAGCCTGCTCGAATGGATGGGCAGAGGGGTGTAGCCGTCATATTCGAGGGGAGCGATGACCTTCACTATTATGCAAAGCCGGAAACTGCGCCTGCCCCCGGATTTGAGCTGAAGGTCGAAGCTAAGGCCGATGATTTTAAGTTTGGCCAGGCAATCTTCCCAAAATGGGAGCTCTTCACAGACTCTGCAGACAAAAAAGTCGAGGTATATGTTGGCGGCTTTGCCGTTTTTGTACCGATTACGGCAGTTTCGGCTGAAACAAAGGCAGATTTGAGCCGGGCTGATGTTGAGGTCAAGATTACCGGCCAGGCTTGTACATCCAAGATTTGCCTGATGCCGTTCGAGAAAATATTGCAGACACAGATTGATTATACTCAGCGTGATTCCTTCAGAGAGATTAGTATTGAAGCGGACACCGATGCAGGAAAGAAAGTTGAGGTGGTTAAAGGGCCGAGTTATTCGGTTTGGTTTGCCCTTGGTTTGGCGCTTCTGGCGGGCCTTTCTCTAAATATTATGCCTTGTGTCTGGCCGGTGCTGCCTATTATCGTAATGCGCATCGTCGAACAGGCAAAGGCAGGCAGGAGGCAATCCATTGTAATGGGCCTTGCCTTTTGTCTTGGAATATTGTTGTTCTTCGCGTGCCTTGCCGGGGCGAATATTATTTTGCAGCTCTTCTATGGAACGGTGCTGCAGTGGGGCGACCAGTTTCGCAATCCGGCCTTTGTTGCGGGGATGGCACTTTTGCTGGTCGTGCTGGCGCTATTTATGTTCGGCGTCTTCACGATTACTGTTCCGTCATCGATAGCAGGCAAATCCGGTTCCGGTAAAGGTTATCCCGGAGCTGTCGGAATGGGTTTTCTGGCGGCTATATTGAGTACGCCCTGCAGCTTTGCAATTCTGGCGGCGGCATTTGCGTGGGCGCAGGCGCAGACCTTGCCGTTAGGAACGCTGGCGATAATGGTTATCGGTGTCGGGATGGCTGCGCCTTATGCGGTACTAACCTCAATGCCCGGCCTGTTGAAACGGCTGCCAAAGCCGGGGCGATGGATGGAATTGTTTAAGCAGGCCATTGGATTTGTTCTGCTGCTTATCGCGGTAAAACTTATTGCAGCACTGCCGGAACTGCGGAGAATGAGTGTATTGTATTTTGCAGTCGTGCTTGGTTTTTGTATCTGGATGTGGGGAAGCTGGGTCGGTTACGGTACTAAACTATCTCGTAAATTGGTTGTACGAGGTATCGCTGTTGTTTTAGTTATTATGGCGTGGTTTTTCTTTTTCGCGCCGGAGCTTGTTGACTGGCAGGAATATGACGCGAAGTTGATAGAGGCGGCTATTGCTCAACAAAGACCTGTCTTAATAAAGTTTACCGCTGATTGGTGTGCTAATTGCGCGGTTGTGGATAGAGTAGTTTATGGTCGCAAGGACATTGCTAAACTAATCGGGGAAAAAGGTGTTTTAGCGATTGAGGCCGACACCACGGTTACAAATTATCCGGCGACAATTGCATTAAAAAACGAGTATGATGAGCCGGGTGTTCCGGTAAGCATATTGTATATGCCCGGCGAGAAAGTGCCCTTGAGATTGCATGAGATATTTTTTGCCACGAAACTGAAAAAGATTTTGCAAAAACTTCCTTCTAAAAAGTAGCTATGGCCAAAAAAGCAGCAAGAAAAGCGAAGATAAGAGTTGATAAGGCCGAGGCGGCGCAAAGGGTCAAAGAGGTCTGGCCTATATTGATAAAAATGTACCCGCAGGCGAAAACCGCACTGAGGTTTAAGAACCCCCTGCAACTTTTGATTGCTACGATTCTTTCGGCTCAATGCACCGATGCGCGGGTCAATATGGTAACTGCTGATTTGTTCAAGAAGTATAAATCGGCTGCGGATTGGGCGAGAGCTGATATTAAAGAGATTGAGTCGGACATAAGAAGTACGGGCTTTTATCACAATAAAGCAATCAGTATTAATCGCGCCTGTGCAGGGATAGTTCAGCAGTTCGCCGGCAAAGTCCCTGATACAATGGAAGAGCTTTTGCAGCTTCAGGGCGTAGGCAGAAAAACGGCAAATGTTGTGCTGGGGAATGCTTTTGGGGTGCCGGCGATAGCCTGCGATACGCACGTTATTCGGCTGTCCCGACGGCTGGGGCTTTCCGCAAACAGCGATGCTGTAAAGTTGGAATTTGATTTAGCCGAAATAGTACCAAAGAGCAACTGGACAACGTTCAGTCACTTGTTGATTTTTCATGGGCGGAATATTTGTAAGTCCCGCAGGCCCGACTGTGAAAGTTGTCCGATTGCCAAATTCTGTCCTGCTGCAAATAATCCGGCTTTATGGTAAAAATCGTCGAGCGGTTGTGGTTGCGAAGCTTGTATCGGTTGCGTTGAACGTAGTACGGCCATTTTGGCCGTGCCACGATGAGCAGCGCAACCGATAAACGAAAATACGGAAATCTGTAAGGAGCGTTTGTATTTATGATGGATATGACTGATAGACCGGTAAAGGACCTGTGGCGGATATTCAGGGTAATGGCTGAGTTCACGGAGGGCTTTGATGAGCTTGGTACGATAGGCCCAGCCGTGTCTTTTTTCGGCTCATCCCGCGCAAAGCCGGACCAGCGGTATTATAAACTTGCCGAGAGAACGGCTTGCGAAATTGCAAAAGCGGGATTTGCCGTTATAACCGGCGGCGGCGGCGGAATTATGGAAGCGGCAAATAAAGGGGCGGCAGAGGCGGGCGGCAGAAGCATCGGCCTCAATATCGAAATACCGATGGAGCAGATACCAAACAAATACCAAAATCTGTCGCTGCATTTCAAGTATTTCTTCTGCCGCAAGGTGATGTTTTTAAAATATGCACACGGCTTTATAGTTTTCCCCGGCGGTTACGGGACTATGGATGAGTTTACCGAAGCATTGGTGTTGATTCAGACTTTAAGACAGGCGTATTTTCCTGTGATATTGATGGGCAGCGACTACTGGGAAGGCTTGCTTGAGTGGATGAAGCAAAAGATGCTAAAAGAGTTCAATCACATTTCCCCCGAAGATATGGATGTCTTTACGGTGGTCGATGAGCCGAGCGTTGCGACCAAGCTTATAGTAGATTTCAAAGAAGCGAAGGGCCGCAGCGGCCTGGATTTGCCCTCAGGTATGAGGAAAAACGCAAAATACAAAAACACACAGTAAAATCTGTGGATTATTTTCTAACTAAATATATTTAGCCCTTAATTTATTGAGGAGTTTTCAACATTTAACTCCAAATTTATTTGCGGGTCGTTTTTCTATTCGCTTCCTCCATCGCCTTATCCAGATGCTCAAGCAGGTATTCTTTCTCCGGCCCGCCGAGATGCTGCCAGGGGAGAATTTCGTCGCGGCTGAATTGCCTCTGTGCAAGCTCTTCGACATCCATTCCAAATTTATCAAAGGCCCGCTGCCAGAGTTCGTAGTCGAAGCACTCATCCCACAAATCGAATCTGGCACCGCCCTGCCAGGCCGCCTCGATAACGTTGCATAAGCGTCTGTCACCTCGCGCTATCGCCGATTCAAGAACGCTGCGATTTATATCGTGGAACTTAAAATGTAGGAATTTTGAGCGAAGTTTTCGTTTCTCATCGAGTATTAATTGTTTTGCCTGCTCGAAATAGATTGTCGGTTTTTGTCCGAGCCAGCCGAACGGCGTATGCGGCTTCGGCACGAACCAGCTTACGGTAATATTGATTTGCGCTGTTTTGCCGTCTATATCTTTTCGCAGCCTGGCTAATTGAGATGATAACTGCACAATCCGTTTTACATCTTCCGTAGTCTCGCCGGGCAGACCGACCATAAAGTATAATTTTAATTTTTGCCAGCCGGCCCTGTACGCCTCCTCCACAGCGGCAAACAAATCTTCGTCTTTTAAGGGCTTGTTGATAACCTGCCTTAATCTTTCGCCGGCCGCTTCAACGGCAATAGTAAGGCCGCCCTTTCTAACAGAAGTCAGCAACTTCGGAAGCAGCTTCAACCGGCGGTCAACACGCAGACTCGGCAGTGACAGCCCGACGTGCTTATCCTGAAAATATGCCTGGAGACCAGCAACGAGCTCTTCGAGATTCGGATAATCGGCGCTTGATAAACTCAGCAGACCGACCGTATCGAATCCTGTTGAGTGGAAGCAGGCCTTTGCGATATCGATAATCTTCTCGACACTGCGATAGCGGACGGGCCTTCTGCAAAAGCTGGCCTGGCAAAATCTACATCGGCCCGGACAGCCCCGCATAATCTCAACGCTGACTCGCTCGTGGACGGTCTGCGTAAACGGAACTATCGGCCGAAGCACAGCGGCAGCGTTTTCAAAATCTTCGACAACGGCATTTTGTCGCTGTGGTCCCGTACTCCGTGACTCGGACGCCGTGTAAAGGGTCGGCACATAAGCCCAGTCAAATTCTTTAGCGGCCGAGATAAGGATTTCCTTTTTTGTCGCCCCGGCTTGCGTCTTTCGCTTAACTAATTGTATGAGCTCAACTACAGCTTCTTCGCCTTCGCCGAGGAGAAAGAGGTCGATGAACTCAGCGATAGGTTCGCAGCAGTTTGCCATACCGCCGCCTGCAATCACCAATGGCTCGTTTTCGTCTCGAGCAGCACTTCGGATATTGAGGTGAGCCAGGTCGAGCATATTAAGCACGTTTGTATAGCAAAGCTCGCTGGTCAAGCTAAAACCGACGATATCAAAACTTGCCAGAGCCGCTCTGGATTCGAGACTAAATAGCGGAATTTTTTTCTCGCGCAGCACTTTTTCAGCATCGACCCAGGGCGCAAAGACCCGCTCAGCGGCCACGCCTTCGATTTTGTTGAGAATGTCGTAGATAATCGCAAGGCCTGTATAAGACATCGCCACTTCGTAAATATCGGGGAAGCACAATGCGACGGTAAGGCCGCATTGCGGAAGGTCCTTTTTGATTTGGTTTATCTCGCCGCCGATATATCTGCTGGGCCTGCGAACAAAGGGCAGAAACTCTCGCTCGACCCGCTCGGCCAATATTGTTACTTCTCTTTTATTCACAACGACATTATAAATTGATTATTGATTATTTACTATTGATTATTGTTGAGCTATCAATTACCAATGAGCAGTTGGTTGTGTGCTGAAGGGTTTTTTATGAATAAGCAAAATACCCGGATTGCTATTGGAATTATTGTTGGCGTCGGTTTAATTGCTTCGTTGTATCTTTGGTTAATTGCTGCGTTGTATTTTTGGCCCAATCGGTGTGTCGATCTCGACAGCGGCCATCGGCTGGTTATGGGGACGTTCGCCCGCGTCGTTGCCGTTGCAGCGGATTCGAGCACAGCTAAGAAATGTATTGACGCTGCTCTTGCGGAAATTGAGAAGGTTGACGAGCTGATGAGCGATTACAAGAGCGATTCGGAAATAAGCGAGGTGAACCGGGACGCCGCCGGACGAGCAGTCAAAGTCAGCAGGTCAACATACAAAGTTTTGCAAAGGAGCGTTGAGTTCAGCAAACTTACCGATGGCGCTTTTGACGTTACAGTTGGCCCTTTGGTGGACCAGTGGCGGGCGGCAGCCGATGCAAATTCGGTTCCGAGTGATACCGAACTGGCTACAGCTCGCTCGAAGGTCGGCTACGAAAAGCTTATCCTCGATGCGAACGAAATGAGCGTGCGGTTTGCGGTAGAGGGGATGAGAATAGATTTGGGCGGAATAGCAAAAGGATACGCAATTGATAAGGCAATTGAAGCATTGCAAAACAGCGGGGCGGCCGGAGGAATGGTTGACATTGGCGGTGATATTCGGTGCTTTGGTGTTCCTGCGGGGAAAAAGGATAGCTGGCTGGTGGGATTGCAGGACCCGAACAAAGCCGTAGTGGGCATTGGCGGAAGCGGGATTTTATTGAAACTGAAATTAAGAAACCGGGCCGTTGCTACCAGCGGCGATTATCAGCAGTTTATTTTAATCGAGGGCGAACGCCACAGCCATATTATCGACCGTAAGACGGCAGCAGGTGCGCGAGGTTTGTCAAGCGTAACCATTATCGCCGAAAGTGCAACCGATGCTGATGCCCTGGCGACGGCGGTCAGCGTGATGGGCGCTGAAAAAGGCCTTACCTTAATTGAGGCAATTCCGGAAACCGAGGCGATTTTGATTTCTTCGCAACCACAGTATAAGCTCCTCAAAACCACCGGTGCAGAAAAATACATAGAGTAATTTGCTTATGAGCAGATAAGCGGGTATGATACCGGCATGCAGGGACGTATTATGCCGGCTGATATTTTTATAACTTTTTCAAGTGGTTATTGTAGTCGTCAATCGTAATTTCTATTTCACGTAGAATCTCCCTGATTAATGGTCGGGCTAATGCTTTTGCCTTGTGGTGCGGCACGGTAGTAATCCTTCCATCGCGGTGCCTGTAAAAGGCATGGCTCCCTTTCTGCCGAACTTTCTCAAAACCTAATCGCAGTAGAAGCTTCTCCATCCTTTTAGCATTGATAAGCTTTAGTCTGCTCAACCTACGACCTCAAATTGCTGGATTCCAACAAATTCAGGTATTTGCTTTTTCGCTTCCGGGTCCATTTCCTCAAGACATAGTTCGACCACCTCTTTGAGATTGTTTTTAAGCTCATCCAGAGTTTCGGCCTGGGTGTGAGCTCCCGGAATTCCTGGAACGATAGCTACATACAAGCCGCTCTCCGGGTCTTTTTCTATATATCCGGTTACTTTATACATTTGTCAGTCTCCTGATTTAACAATCGGTATCCACAGAATAAATTTTATCAAATTTGGTTTAAGATACCAACAAAAAAGACTGCAAGTATGATACTCACAGCCAAATTTGAAAGTTTTTAATTTCGTGTTTTTGGGTTCTCCGTGGTCTTTGAGGTCAATGTTCGTATTGCGTTGTACTCAGGCGCTTACAGATTTTTGCTTCGGTTGTCTTGCTTCCGGGGCGGATTTTCCGACGTAGATAATCACGCCGGTCGGGCATTTATTCAAGGCGGTTTCGGTTTGGTTGGTGGGCTGATATTTTTCGTAATCGAGCCGGGCTAAGTTATCTTCAACGCTGAACAGCTCGGTTTGCTTGGCGCAGATACCGCAGCCGATACAGCCGACCTTGCACATTCCACGTGTCGTCTTGCCGGCCTCTTTACTACTGCAGGCGACGGTCATCATATTTTCCTGCGAAAATGGCACCATCTCTATCAGGTTCCGGGGGCAGGCCTTCGAGCAGGCCCCGCAGCCCGTGCACTTTTCATAATCAATAACAGCCAGGCCGTCAACAATGTCAAGGGCATCGAACTTGCAGGCACTTAGACAATCGCCAAAGCCCAGGCAGCCGAATTTGCACGCCTGGACATTAGGTAATGCGTTTGCGGCGGTGCAGGTTGGTATGCCTTGATGTTTTCCGTAACAGGTTTTATCGTTGGTGTGAGCACGGCAGTGTACGATTGGCTTTTTAGGGGCGCCTGAATCGCTGATTTGCAGACTCAATATTTCCGCGATTTTCCCCGACGTTTCCGGCCCGCCGGGTGTGCACTTTCCTATCAGGTCGGGCTTTTCCAGAACGGCCCTGGCGTATGAGCTGCACCCGGCGAAGCCGCAGGCGCCGCAGTCCAGGTGCGGAAGGGCGTTGTGGATTTGCTCTATTTTGGGGTCGACCTTGACTTTGAGTTTTTCGCTTGCTATCAAAAGTGCTACTGCGAAACTGCTGCCCAGGGCCAGCATTGTTAGGCCGGCCGGCCACGCACTATTCCACAATTCCAAATAGTTCATTGTTCGTTGTCCATTGTTTGTAGTCTACGGCCTATATTAGCTTATCATTCCTGCAAAACCCATAAAGGCCAGAGCAAGTATCCCTGCGGTAATAAGTGTAATGGGTGCGCCCTTAAGGCAGTGCGGGACGTCGGCCAGATTTAGATTTTCGCGGATACCGGCCATAATGCAGATAGCCATAGTAAAGCCGATACCGGCGCCAAAGCTAAGGACAACCGCTTCGAGCAGATTGTCAATCTCCCAGAGGTGTATAAACAGACACAAGCCCAAAATCGCACAATTTGTGGTAATCAGCGGCAAAAATATACCGAAGCTTTCGTAAAGGGCAGGGAAAAACTTTCGAAGATACATTTCGACAAGCTGAACGGCACCGGCAATAACCAATATGAAGCAGACATATCGCGTAACCTCCAGGTCGAGTTTCATTAAAACCCAATGGTCAATCATCCACGTTAGCGTCCCGCTGAGTGTTACAACGAACGTTACCGCCATACCCATACCGAAGGCCATATCGATTCTGCCGGATACGCCGAGGTAGGGGCAGATGCCGAGAAACTTCGTGAAGACGAGATTTTTGATTAAAACGATGGATATAAAGCCAATAAGTAAAATGTGAAGCGTATCCATAAATTTTTCCTTTTAACTTTTTCTTTTGCAGACTACGTTCACCAAGCCTAATAGCAGGCCCAAAGTTATAAATGCTCCCACCGGCATACTCATCGCAGCCCACGGCACAAACCAGCCGCCTTTTTCTGCCAAAGCGAATATCTGAATCTCGAATATTGTGCCTGTGGCGAGCAGTTCCCGGACACCCGCCAGAATGCACAGAGCAAGTGTAAACCCGACGCCCATTCCCAGTGCATCGATGATACTTACCACCAGGTTATTCTTACTGGCACAGGCCTCGGCCCGGCAGATGATAATGCAGTTGACGATAATCAACGGCACGTATGGGCCCAGCCTTTCACTCATCACCGGCACAAACGCCTTCAGGAACAGGTCTGCTATAGTAACAAAGGTTGCTATCGTCAGCGTAAACATCAGGATTCGCAGGTGCGGCTTGAGAAGGTTGCGCATCAGACTGACCACAATGTTGCTGCACAGAAGTACAAAGATAACGCTAAGGCCCATAGTCAAAGCCGGCTTGACCGCTGCCGTAACCGCCAGTGTCGGACACATTCCCAACAGCAGCCGAAAGACCGGATTCTCACGCCACAGCCCAGCCAATAGCGTTTGCTTATAAAGACAAGCAGCAGCTTTTGTGTCATTTGCCATTACCGATTAATCCTTTCTCCTGCATTTGCTTTTTAATCTGGGTTATGGAATTACTTATTATCTTAACGACTGCTTCGCTGCTTACTGTAGCGCCGCTTATTACGACAATTTGGGATCGTTTTTTCTTGGCATCGAGCGTTCTTACTGCTTCGAGTTTCCCCGCAGGTGCACCCTTGAACTGGGCACGGTAGTCATCGTCGTATTTTATCTTGTCTCCTAATCCGGGCGTTTCGTTGCTGGCTAAAACATCGAATCCTGCGAGCTTTTGAAAATCTTTGTCAACAGCGATAACCAGTTCGATTTTGTCTTGAAAACCCTGGCCGGCAGCGTTAAAACTCCAGCCGACACACTCGTCTGCGCCCGAGACTGCTTTGTAAACTTTAATCTTTTTTCTTTTGCCTTTGGATGCCTCAATTTCAATTTCTATGCCTAAAGTATCCAAGTCGATGAAGTGCTTGGCCTCCGGCAGCAGAGCGACTGTCAGGTGGTTAAGTTTATCGATTCTGTTCTGCTCTATTTCGTCTGACCAACGGGCGTTAGCTATCGCTATCAGCAGACCAAAGAAGAATGACGATATAATCAGCAGCCAGCTCTGTTGGATGAAATGTTTTATCTTAAGCATTATGAAACCTTTTTTGCCATAAAGACACAACGTCACGAATTGCTTGATTTCGTGATAACCTGATTTATTTCACACTCGGCTTACCTCCCGACGGGACCAGTTTGCAGAACCTGTCAATCAGGGGCGTTATCGCATTCATTAAAAGAACTGCGTACATTACGCCTTCCTGGTATTTTCCGACAATTCTTATAAGCATTGTTATTGTCCCCACGCCGATTCCGAAAATCCACATTCCTTTAGTCGTCAAAGGAGCTGTAACGGGGTCGGTGGCAATGAAAAAGGCGCACAGCAGCATTGCCCCGCTGGTCAGGTGGAAGACCGGCTGAACATAGGCGTCGGAGTCAATAAGATAGACAATCGTAGCAAAGATAAAAGCCGAAATCAAAACAGCCAGCGGCAGAGATGGGTTTATCGTTCGTCTTATCAATAAATACAGGCCGCCGATTAAAAGTGCGATGGTGCTGGTTTCGCCCAGACAGCCGCCGACCTCGCCGGTAAAGGTAGCTCTGAATTGTTGTTCGTTATAGATTTTAGCACCATTTTTGTCTTCTATGGCCTTTTTACTCCACCACAGAGGCGTTGCCTGCGTCCTTGTGTGTAGCATATTTTCCGGGGCAATTTTTGGCATTTTGGCATCGATTGTGGCCGGGACCGTCCAGGTTGTCATTATCATACTGAAAGAGGCGGTCAAAAATGCTCTGCCGACCATAGCAGGGTTGAAGATATTGGCACCGAGTCCTCCGAAGACCATTTTTCCGATGGCAACGGCGAAAACGCTGCCGATTATCGCTGCCCAAACGGGCAAGCTCGGCGGAAGCGACAGCGCAAGGATTATGCCCGTAACGACCCCACTGAAATCGCCGAGGGAGTTTGGATTTTTGCGGATTATATTACAGAGCCACTCGGTTGCGACTGCTGAAATAACACAGGTCGGGATAAGTATAAGTGCATAGATGCGGAAATAATAGCCGGCCGCCGCCATAGCGGGGATTAAACCGATTATGACATCTATCATTACCGTGCGGGTAGAAAGCGGCTTACTAATATGCGGTGCAGACGAAACTGTTATATTTTCGGACATTTAGTCTTTTCCTATTATAAACTAACGTATACGCTATACGCTGCTTTTTTATTCCGGCATCTTTTCTTTTTGCCTGGCAAGAAGCGTCTTTCCAGTTTTGATATATCCTGTCAGTTCAATATTGGCCGGGCAGACGTAACTGCAGCAGCCGCACTCCATACACGCTTTGATATAATAGCTTTCTGCTACGTCCAGAAGATTATTTTTTACCGCGTGGGCAATTTTGGTCGGGTTCAAATTCTCAGGACAAACTTCAAGGCATCTGCCGCAGCGAATACACGGCGTTTGTCGTCTTTCAAATTTGGCTGCGCCGATTTGTTTTTTTGTTAATACGGTTACAGCGCAGGTGGTTTTCATAACAGGAGTTGTCAAATCGGCGATTGATATGCCCATCATCGGCCCGCCGAGAATCACCTTTACCGCTTCCTCGGTCAATCCTCCACAGAACTCGATAAGCTCGGAAACCGGTGTTCCTACTGGGACATAGAAATTACCCGGATTTTCAATACCTTCTCCGGTGACGGTTACAACTCTGTGCGTCAGCGGCGAATTATGAATCACTGCTTCCGCTATTGCCGCAACAGTGGCAACGTTAAGCACGACCACGCCAATCATCGGGGGAATCCCGCCCGTGGGAACATCTTTTTTAAGAATCGCTTTAATAAGCTGTCTTTCACCGCCTTGTGGATATTTTGTTTTGACCGGCACAACTTGAATACCATCGCGGTTTGCATAGTGGTCCAGCGCCGCATTCATCGCCTCAATCGCTTGTGGCTTGTTATCTTCGATGCCGACAAGGACCTTCGAGCAGCCGGACGCCTTTCTGGCAAGTTTGATGCCCGCAATGATTTGCTCCGTCCACTCAAGCATAATACGATAGTCTGAGGTGATATACGGGCAGCACTCACATCCGTTGATAATTAATGTTTCTTTCGGCAATTGCGGGTTTGGTTCTATCTTTACCCGCGTCGGGAAGCCGGCGCCGCCCATACCAACGATACCCCCCTGACGGACGGCTTCACATATTTGTTCCGCTGAATAGTCGTTTTCATCGAAATCATCATTTAGCTTAAAGCCCGGCAGTTTTGTCGGATAGTGTGGGTATGCATCTATAATTATTGCCGGGCTTCGCCCCAAAACCGGGTGTGAGCGCAGAGCGATTTCTGTTACTTTGCCTGTGATAGGCGAATGAACCGGCGCCGAGACAAATGCATCCGAGTCACCGATTTTTTGACCTGCCTGCACTGCGTTTCCTTTTCTGACCAGAGGCCGGCAGGGAGCTCCAGTGTGCTGGCTGAGCATTATTGCAATTTGTTTGACGGCTGGGAAAGGCCGTATCTTGCTTTCACTCGTAAGTGATTTACTTTCCGGAGGGTGTGTTCCGCCCCTGAAAGTTAATCTGCCTTTTGTGTCAATTTTCATTTTTGAGAAATACCAAGATTATTTGTTTTTACTAATTTTACTTTTTATCGCCTTCATCATCAGTATGCAGATAAACGTTACCGAAAGAGCGAACAAAAAGCTAAGGCCTGCTTTGCCGAAAATCGCTTCAAAAGCGGCTAAAGAGGCAATAAAAACCAATATCGGCAGCAGGAACGCAGCCAAAGCGTTGAAAACGACCGAAGGGCCTTTAGTCTTTCCCAGCTTCTGGTAAACCTCCCGGCAGTTTTGTCTTTGGTCGCAGTCCTGACAGAATTTTTCCTCAGTCATAGTTTTCGCTACCGTATAAAATAAACAGATTTTATAATAGATATAGTTGATATTTTCAAACAGAACTTTTCATAATTGCAAGCATAATTATGTCCAAAAAATTCGGACTGCTAATCACAGGCGTTATCTACTGCTTCTGCACCGGCTGTGCAGTCAATCCTATAACCGGCGAAAGCCGGTTTATGATGATTTCCCCGCAGCAGGATTTTGAAATAGGTCGCCAGGTTGCTCCCGAAGTAGAAAAGCAAATGGGCGGCAGAATTGACAATAAAAGCCTGCAAAACTACATCGACAGTGTCGGCCAGAGAATCGCACGGGTCAGCCACAAGCCCTATTGGGACTATTACTTCGTTTCATTAAATGATAAATCGGTTAATGCGTTTACTCTGCCCGGCGGCTATATTTTTATCACAAAGGGAATGCTCGAAAAGCTCACTACCGAAGCCCAGCTTGCAGGGATATTGGCCCACGAGATTGTGCACGTTGTCGCAAGGCACTACGCCGCCGCTGCCAGCCGCGAGACCGGCGAGGTTGGTGTAATGGTTTTAGCTCTTGCCCTAAGTGGAGCGAAAGTACCGCGTGGAGCTCTCGAGGCGGCAGACCTGGCTCGACAAATCCTTGGCCTGAGATATAGCAGAAAGGATGAGAGGGAAGCTGATTTGGCCGGCCTGGATTATATGGTAGCCGCCGGCTACAATCCATACGGCGTAATTGAATCTATGCAGATGCTTGAGCAGGAAGATGCGGTCAGGCCCATTGAATTTTTTTCAACCCACCCTGCCCCGAAAAATCGGATTGCATATCTGAACGGAAGAATTGAAACGAGGTACGGCACCTTCGGCGGCCTGAGAATCGGAAAAGAGGATTACCGCAAATTTGTCCTGGAACGCTTACTAAATGATAAGGCCGACTAAGCCTTGAATTGCGAAAAAGCAGCCCGACTAAATACTTGTCGGCTCAATCTGTGCCATCTGCAGGATCCTGTCCGGCTCTTCGGGCATTGCCGTCCGCGCCGAAAGATAAGCTGATTCAATAACCGCCATATTTTTCAGGTTCTCCCTGCCGCTGCTGCAGAGCTTATTTTCTTCCGGCGATAATATACTCAGCGCAAAGTTTTCCAGCAGCGCCGTATACCAGCCGGTCTCATCGTCGTCGTATTTCCATTCCTCGATTTTCTGACCGAGGCCATCGCTGACCGTAAATTGGTTATTACTGACGGTCAGGATTTTATCTTTGCCGTAAACTTTCAGGAATTTCTGTTCTGGCCCAAAGGCCTTGCTCGCTATTAGATTACCGATAAGCGTATCGTTAAACTTCATCGTTACAAGAGCAGTATCTTCCGTTAAATAGAGTCTCTGTTGTTTATCAGCCGCCTGGTTTGAGCTTAAAGAATAGATATGTTGTGGCGTTGGGAAGTTCCAGATTATCTGGTCGATTATCCCGTAACAGTTTCTCAGGAGGACTCCGCCGCCGGCCAGTTTTGGGTCGGACTGCCAGGTGGGCTGCTCTGGGCCGGCAACATTGCAAATAGCCGTTATCAGAAAGATTTGTTCGATGCGGCCTTGTTGCAAAAACCTGCGGAAAGCGAGAAAACTTTGGGCGAACCGGCTGGCGTTTGCAACGGCAAATTTGATGTCTTCATCCTCGGCCAGCCGGACAAATTCCGCCGCCTCTTCAAAATTTCTCGCCGCAGGTGCCAGTTTAAGTATATTGAATTTCTTTTTCATCGCCGTTCGGACCTGCTTGTCACAGCTATACATACCAGCGGCAACCATCAGACAGCAGTTGTCACCGTTGGCGCTTGTGCCCGGCTCTGATTGGGAGTAAGAATCCATTGCTGTTATCAACTGCCTGTAATCGTCGTAGGGCTGGCATTTGTATTCCTCGGCAATTCTTTCGGCAATATTGCTGTCTCTGTCAGCGACGGCCTTAATCTGGAAATAATCGATTTTCGAAGCCGCTTCGAGCAGAAGCCGGCCTTGGTCATTGAGGCCGAGTACCGCGGTTTTTAATTTGCCTTCGCTCATCTTATAAAGTGCCCCCAAATTTGCCTTTCACTTTTAATTTGCAGCATAGCCATTCTGCTCGGGTGATTTTACACCTGACTTGCTAAAAAGTAACGACAAAACCCGTCTGGTGCTCTTTAAAAAAGAAGCCCTCCAATAATCAGGGCCGCCCACACCCAAGGCTCCGCTGATTGATTGGAAGGGCTTGTTTAATTATATTTATAGCAGCCAGACATAAGAGTGTCAACAAAAAAATGGCAGATAAGCGAATTTTTTCAGTCAAATGTGCAGGCAGCCACCAACAAAAATCAAAAATTCTAAAAAGTTTTTTAATGCTTTCATATAAACGAGTTACGAGCGACGATAGACGATAGACGGCTTATATTTTCGACTCATTTGTGCAGGTTCGTCCAATTATAGAGGGAGTTTGCTGGCATAAAATCGAGAAGAAATGATGTGTGAGTATCTCTAAATCCGGCAAACGTACGTATCTTGGCAATTTTGATGGTGAGGTCGAAGCCGCCGTCGTTTACGACCGAAAGGCCGAGCAGCTCTTCGGACAATTCGCATATCTACACTTCCCTGAGTTAGCTGCATTTCGAAAGTGGCTGAGAAAAATTATCTTTTTTCTGTTTTATTTACGTACATTTCCAAGTGCATTATAATATAGTTATGAAGCTGAATATAGCCATAAGGTTTGTCATCTGTTTGGCCTTGACTTTTTGCGCGCCCCTTATCGCCTCACTTTTCACACGCCAAGCTATAACCGATTGGTATGTGCATCTGAACAAGCCTTTTTTTACACCACCCGATTGGTTATTCGGCCCCGTCTGGACCGTTCTCTATTTTCTTATGGCTGTCTCTGCGCTGCTGGTATGGAATAAAGGCTTATCGAACCCGTCGGTCAAAATAGCGCTCTTTTTGTATCTTCTGCAGCTTGTTCTAAACGGGCTTTGGATGCCGTTTTTTTTCGGTTTGAAAATGCCGTTGCTTGCTTTTTGTGAGATTGTACTTCTGTGGAGCGCGATTATTCTTACCATTCTGGCGTTTTACAGAGTCTCGATCGCCGCCGCCTTACTGCTGTTTCCTTATATCGTGTGGACCTCTTTCGCCGCCGTTCTTAACTTCTCGCTGTGGCTTTTAAACCGATGACCATCTAAACTTTACCCAACCGCAAAGGACGCAGATTTTACGGAGAAATGGTGAATAGTGAATTGTGCGTGGAATTTAGAAAAAGTTTACCCTGCGTGACTTCCGGCGACGTTCTTTTTGTTTGTCGAGCGGTTTTTCAGTGTTCTCTTAGCCATATTTCTCTCAGGAGAAGTATTTCTTTGATTGATTGAACGATTCCTTACCGTACCGAATACCTTCAACAATATTGTTTAACAATAATTTTACTAAATGGCCAAGCTCTTTTTTGCTTCTATAATCTGCTTCGGCAATAAAATCCACTCTCTTTGCCTTTAAGAGCTCTTTGCATGTTTTCAGGCCTTTAGAATCGCCCGGCTTAAATACCGCTATGGCGTAACCACCATTCTTTTTGATGACAGTCATACAGGGAACATCTGTTAATCCATCGCCTAAGTATAGGATATTTTGGAAAGGAACAGGGCGTTGCTGTGGAGGCATATACAGATTGATGTTCTCGTGTAAAGATTCTTTGCCTTTATTAATTCTAAAAATAAACTGGGTTTTCAAAGTGTCATTGACTATGACTTTCGGGAAGATTGCCCGTTCGTACTCATCGTAATAATATTCTGATGCAAATATCCTGTAAAAATATTTGGCGATACTCGCCCCCGAAATAATTTCTTTCAATCCGGCCGAGATTACATAATGACGTAATTTGACACCAACATCAAACTCCTTTTCTATGTAGACATTCATCCTTTTGAAGAAAGTTTTCACACCAGGATAGTAACTAATATTCTTTGCGAGCGACTTCAATACCGTGGGGGTAACAGGAAAATGCTTATGCTCTGACATTTCAATTATCAGGCGCATATAAGTAACTATTTCCTCGCCCCCTGTGCGGCGCGATTCTTTCTCCACTGCGTCCCAGAACTTTCTTCCCTTTTTTATGCCAATTTCCGGAAGAACCGTATATTCCTGCATTGGTTGAGGAGTCAACGTCCCATCGAAGTCATACACGAGTGCAATTATATTATGCCTGAACCTGTCTTGTTTTGAATGCATGAAAGACTTTCTCCTTCATATAGAGACGCGAAAACCCATCAGCGTCGCCTCTGCCTTTCCCCTTTCTATACATTCTCCTTTCAACGCCTCTTCTTTAGAACATATTTAAGTACGTCCGGCCTGCTGACAATCCCGACGACCTTGCCTTCTTTTGTAACGGGGACCCTTCTGAAAGTTACCTCGAGCAGACACTTGCAAATCTCGTCCAGGCTCTCATTCTCATCAAAGTGCACCGCCGGTTGTGTCATAAAATGTTCAACCGTGTTTTTCTTCCTGCCTTCCGGTTCATAGAACAGCCCCAACAGGTCCTTCTCCGTAACAATCCCCACCAACGTCATATCCTCCTCTACCACAGGGATACCCGCAATCTCGTTACTCAGCATAAGCTCTATCGCTTCTTCTACCGGCGTATTCCTTCTTGCACTGACTACTTCTGTCGTCATAATGTCTTTTGCTGTTAGCATCTCGACCTCCCTTCTGCTAATCCCAAATCGCGTTTCCATCGAAAACCGATGAAATCAAGTTCATAGTTCGTGTTAATTCCTGCCCCCTGCTTTCGCAGGGACAAGCTTCGCAGGAATGGCAAACAGACGATTCGAAGAAGTATTCAGCCCCTGGGTGTTTCCGTCTTTGGCCATATAAAATACCGGAAAGTTTCTAATGCGTCAATGGAAATTCCTGGCTCGTCGCTCGTGTTTCGCATCTCTTATTGAGTATCGGGTTACGAGTCCTGTGTCGGCTTTTCAGAAGCGGTCTTTTTCTTTCTGGTCAACAGAATCACAAGGACGACCACGCCGGCGACTAAGGCCGTGAGTACGAACAAGGCGAACAAGATAAATAGTAATAACAACTTCCAGGTCATCGTTTTTTTCTTTCCATTATTTAAAAATATCTATCCGACATTTTTGAGTTTCCTGAATTTAAAATAGCCACGGTGTCAGGTCGTCTGAGAATTGCATCGCTCCAGGATTATTCTTATTGGGAATGATAAAGTGGTCCGGCACGGGGAATTGCGAGCATAGAAGCAAAACTTCTTTTCCGACCTCCTCGATTACCGACTCATTGTCGATATTTTCGACCACCCTGTTTATAAAGGCGGCGATTTGCTCGGCCTGGGGCTCTTTCATTCCACGAGTGGTAATGGCGGGGGTTCCTATACGCAGTCCGCTGGGGTCGGCTGGATGAGCCGGGTCCGAAGGGGTAGTGTTATAGTTAGAGACAATTCTTGCCCTGTCCAATGCTTTTGCCAGTTTTTTGCCGGGGACTTTTTTATTGCGCAAATCGATTAAAATCAAATGATTGTCGGTCCCGCCGGACGAGAGGTTGAAGCCGTATTCGAGCAGTTTTTCGGCGAGGGCTTTTGCGTTTTTGACAATCTGCTTTGCGTATGCGACGAACTCGGGGGTGTCGGCCTCAGCCAGTGCAACGGCGATGGCGGTTAGTGTGTGCATATGCGGGCCGCCCTGCAGGCCGGGAAAGACGGCTTTATCTACATTTTCTGCGTGTTCTGCTTTGCAGAGTAACATACCGCCGCGGGGTCCTCGCAGTGTCTTGTGTGTTGTAGTTGATACGATGTCGGCGTACGGCACCGGGCTTTTATGTATGCCGGCTACAACGAGTCCGGCGATGTGGGCAATGTCACTGACGTGATATGCGCCTACGTTTTGTGCGATTTGGTCGAATATTTCAAAATCAATCTCACGTGGGTATGCGGTGGCGCCGGAGATGATGATTTTGGGTCTGTGCTTTTTTGCGAACTCTTCTATCTGGTTATAGTCGAATCTGCCGGTGTCGGGATTGACAGTATATTGTACGGAATTAAATACTTTGCTTGTAACACTGACTTTCCAGCCGTGTGTGAGGTGTCCGCCGTGGGGGAGAGAGAGGCCCATAATGGTATCTCCTGGTTCGGCGAGTGCCAGATATGCGGCCCAGTTGGCGATGGAGCCGGAATATGGCTGGACGTTTGCGTGGTCGGCTTTGAATATTTTTTTTGCCCGGTCGCGGGCCATTTTTTCGATGAGGTCGGTTACCTGCTGGCCTTCGTAATACCGCTTGTTGGGGTATCCTTCGGCGTATTTGTTTGTAAGACAGCTTCCGCTGGCCAACATAACGGCCCTGGAGACGTAGTTTTCCGAGGGGATAAGGCGGATTGAGCCGCTTTCGCGAGCCCTTTCCTGCCTTATAAGCTCGTAAATCTGCGGGTCGTATAACTCAAGAGCATTTACCATATTATTTCTCCTAAACTGTTATCCGGTGTCCTTCGACTGACTCGCCCGTGGCCGGTACAAGTTCGCTCAGGACGGGTTTCGTATCCGGCATTTGGCTTCAAGAGATACGCTTGACACTGTATATCACAGCTTGACTTTTTATACAAGTATTTATTTGTTGACAAATTTGAGCCGAAGATTAGTATAGGCGGATTAAATGAGGTAACAGAAAAAGGAATCGGCTACAAATTATGGAAGAAAAAGGTATCGGAGAATCTGTTAAGGCGGCGGTTTTCTTCGAAAGAGCCCGCAAGGTAGCGGAGACAAATAATTTCGATTACGCTATCGATATGTACCTCGAAGGTCTGCGGTGCACACCGGAGGCGGTTCAGCACGGCCATATACCGCTTTACGAATTGGCTCTGGATAGACAGGGCAAAGGCGGTAAGAAGCCGTCGATGCTGGAAAGAATGAAGCGTTTGCGAGGTAAGACTCCGCTCGAGCAGATGATTAACGCCGAGTACCTTTTTGCGAAGGACCCCGGGCATCTGGCGTATGCCGAGCATATACTGAAAGCGGCGGTGGCAGGGGATTACAAGCAGACGGCTAAGTGGATTGCTGATTTGTTGTTTCAGGGAAATAATGCGGCGCGAAGGCCATCTTTGCAAACATATATCCTTTTGAAAGATTCTTACAAAGCGATTGGTGAATTCGACAGGGCGATTATAGCCTGCCAGTGTGCCTCGCGACTTAAGCCGGAGGACGGGGACCTGGCAGACGAGTTTAAGAACCTGACAGCCGAGCTGACAGTTGCCAGAGGGAAGTATGACCAGGAGGGTGATTTCAGGCAGTCCATCAAGGACCGTGAGGCTCAGGAAAAACTGCACGCCCAGGAGGGTGTTATCAAGACGGACGATTACCGCGTCTCGGCAGTTGAAGATGCCAGAAGAGCACTGGCGGAGGACGCAAATCTGCCGAAGAACATATTTAATCTGGCCCAGGCCCTGTCCGATTTGCAGACCGACGAAGCTGAAAATGAGGCGATAGAGCTGCTGGAAAATGCGAGTAAGAGTAAAAAGGACTTTAGCTATAAGCAGCGTGCAGGGCTGTTTCGAATAAAACAGCTCAAGCGCAAGGTCAGACGGGCAAAAGCAGCTCTTGAGAGCAAGCCGGACGACGCGCAGGCCAAGGCCGAGCTCGCGGAATTGTTGGAGCAATTAAACAGTGCTGAATTAGAGCACTATCGGCTCTGTGTCGAGAACTATCCGACCGACCTTCATGCTAAGTATGAATATGCTGTTCGACTGGTTCGGAATAAACGATATGACGATGCGATACCGTTGTTCCAGGAGGCGCAAAAAGATCCGAGACGAAAGATTTCATCGATGGATAAAATAGGATACTGCTTTTATATGAAGGGCTGGTATGCAGATGCGATTGATGTTTTTAGCCAGGCGATAGAGGCCTACGAGATAAAGGATGACGGCGTGGCCAAAGAGTTGCGGTACAACCTTGCGTTGTCTTATGAGCAGAAGGGTGATACTGAAAAGGCGCTGGAGATTTATCGCAAAATTGCCCAGCTTGATTTTGGGTACAAAGATGTCCGTCAGCGAGTAGATAAGTTGCGTAAGAAAGGAACAGAGCCGGCTTCATAGTAAATGTTTATGAGTGTTTGTGAATGAGGCAACAATAGTTTTTTAGGAGAAGATAGTGGCACATTCGTTATCAGCGAAAAAAAGAGTAAGACAGAATGCTAAAAGAAGAACAATTAATCGCGCACGCAAAAGCCGGATAAAAACACAAATTAAGCATTTTGAGACGGCTTTGAACAGCGGTGATGTGGAAGCGGCGAGCGAACAATATCAGCTCGTTGTCCAGAAGTTAGACAAGACCGCTGCTGCCGGCACAATTCATAAAAGAACAGCCGCACGAAAGAAATCACGGCTTGCCAAGAGACTCAATACTCTGAAGACGAAATAGAGGAGGTTAATGAATCAGTGTATTAGTGAATCGTGAATCGAACGTGCAACCACGAGCCGCGAACCACACAGTACGATTCACGGCCGCTGCCTCGTGGTGCGGCAAGAGACGCGGAGGCAAAAGATACGGGATACGAAAGTCCAACCGAAACAGCGAGCGCAGAGTGACTCCGCTTGTCCCATATGGGGAAAAGACATAAGACAAAGGACAGAAGGCAACAGAGGGCGATTTTCGTTTGAAGGCCAGAGCGTGCGGTTCGCTCAGGACGACTGTGAGGAATATCGAATAGAGAACAAGTGATTCTGAATGGCAAATAGGACGGTCGTAGGCGTGCAGGTATAAAGAGGGGGCGTCATGAAGGCGTGTCCATGCGAAGTGTACGCTCATGTGGGATGTGTAAGCTCAGGAGTGTCAGTTAGGGGCGTTTATGGGAGATTCCGGTGAGGATAAGGGTCATTTCTTGCCGAAAAAGCTTCGTTGGTATACCCTCGGCGCGTTAATGGTTCTGCTGGGATTGGGTGTTGTCGTCGCAATTTCGGGTTTGTTCAGCTTCCTTCTACTGAGTTTGGGAGAACTTGCCTTGTATTTTCTCTACCAGAGAAAGTGGAAAAAGATCTACAAAAGGAATCTTTATGTCGCTGGGGAAAGAGCGGACGCTAAACCATTTCCTTTCGGCAGGTATGTTTTGTTGACCTGGACCTATGCGATGATCATGGAATTCTGCGTAGATTTCGGCGCGTACGGCACATTCAATCCAGGTGTTGTTCTGGTCATAATGGCCGTGCTCACGCCGCACTATTTTTTCATGGCTGCTGTCTTTCGCCTGTGGTTTCGGTGGTACACTTACTCGGCCCGTGAGGCGTACTTGACGATGGGGACGGTTGGGTTCTTATTGGAGTCCATTATTTTGAAACTGTTTGCGAAGACATTCGAGTTGGGCGGCATTTTGCTCTTCCCGATAGATATTCCCGTTCATATGCTAAACTACGGGGGATTCGTGTTAATCCCCACACTCTACCATAATCAGGTCGAGCGACGAGAACCGGTGAGAACGGGAAAGAAATATCTCGTAGGCATTTTGGGAACCTTGACCCTGACGCTGCCCGAAATCGCGGTGACTTATTGGCTTGTCTACGGAGTGCTGATCAGAGGAGATTAATTGTCGCGCATAGTTCCGAACATCCCTCGAAATCTGTCCAGATTTTTCTTCCTTTATAAAGATGTCGCAGTAGCTACAATGTCTATATGGAATGGTCTTAGTGGGAATGCCCCCCAACAGATTGGAGGGCTGAATCGTCGTCGTGCCGGCGACGGCTAAACTAAAGGTATGATTATTGCTTTAACAACACGGATAGTAATAATGCTGTTTTCGATCGGTAGAGGTTCGGTACAAGTATTTGAATAGGCGCTTGGCTGCGGTAGGGGTCAACAGCGAGGAGTTTTGTCAGCCGTGTTTTTTGTGGGTTGGTTGAATGCCGGAATTATTTAAGAAGAGGATAGTCACGTTATTGAAGCATGCCGACTATACGCCTGTAAAAGTTGCGCAGTTGGCTAAGGCATTGGGCGTAAGCTCGGAGGATTATCCACAGTTCAGAGCGGCTTTTGAAGAGCTGCGTCGGGCGGGACACGTGGTAGTTGGTGCCCGGAATCTGGTTAATTTGCCGTCAATGTCCGGGCGACTAATCGGGACATTCAGGGCGAATCCGAAAGGATTTGGATTCATAATGCCTCTCGAGCCGACATCGCACGGTGATTTATTTATACCGCCAAATGAAACAGGGGAGGCAATGACCGGTGATATCGTTGCGGCCAAGGTTGTCAGAAAAGGCAAGCGCGGCGGAGAGATGCGGTACAGCGGCAAAGTGATAGAGATTCTTGAACGGGCGCAAAACAGATTCGTCGGAACTCTGCTAAAAGAGCCTGAAGGATGGGTTGTTCAGCCGGACGGGAGGAGCTTCTTCGAGCTGATTTCTGTTGACGATGTCGGCGCAAAAGGGGCCAAGCAGAAGGACAAGGTTGTCGTCGAAATACTTACGTATCCGACGGAAGAATATCTGGCCCGCGGCGTAATTATCGAGGTGCTCGGCAAAGCAGGGCGATATGAAAGCGAGATACAATCTGTAATTGCCCAGTTTCATTTGCCGAGCGAATTTGATGGTGATTGTGTCGAGCAGGCGCGCAGGGCAGCCGGCGAATTTAATCCCGAACACATCGGGGCCAGAGAGGACATAACGGGAAAGGTGATTATCACGATTGACCCGCCGGACGCGAAAGATTTTGACGATGCGATAAGTCTTGAGAAAGATAGCGAAGACAACTGGGTTCTGGGTGTTCACATCGCCGATGTGAGTTTCTTTGTGGCGGCCGATTCGCCTCTGGATGTTGAGGCAAAAAATCGTGGAAACAGCGTTTATCTGCCGGGTAGGACGATTGCGATGCTTCCGGAGATTATAAGTAACGGGATATGCAGTCTTCAGGCCGGGCAGAGACGTTTTGTTAAAAGTGTGTATTTAACTTATGACCAGGAAGGCAATGTTTTGTCTCGCCGCTTTGCCAACAGTATTATGTGCTCGGTGCAGCGATTGACCTACGAAGAAGCGGACAAGGCTTTGAAAGGGCGCGTCAAGGGTATTAAGCCGGAGGTGGTTGAGCTGCTGAAAAATATGGAGGAACTCAGCCGGCTCATTGAAAGACGGCGAATAAAAAACGGGATGATACATCTGGATTTGCCGGAAACAGAATTGATAATGGATAAATCTGGACGGGTTGTGGATGCCTGTCCGGCTGACACGAGCTATCCGCATACGATAATCGAAATGTTTATGGTGGAGGCCAATGAGGCGGTGGCATCAGTACTTGACAGGCGGAATGTTGGCTTTATGCGGCGGATTCATCCGGAGCCGGACGCTTTGAGTATGAAAAATCTCGCCAAGCTCGTTAGGGCGTTTGGTTTTAGTATGCCTCGAAATCCGGACCGAGCTGCGATACAGGATTTGTTGGCAGCCGTTAAAGACGCTGATTGTTCGTTGGCTGTGAATTTGGCGGTGCTGCGGAGTTTCGAGAAGGCTCAGTACGCACCGCTTCATATCGGGCATTTCGCGCTGGCTTCAGGTAATTACTGTCATTTTACCAGCCCGATACGACGTTATGCGGATTTGCTTGTTCATCGAGTTCTGGAATGCTATATCCGGGAGCGTCTGGATTTGATTCAACAGGATTTGGATTTAACTGAGATTGGAAAACATATCAGCTTTACCGAGCAGCGAGCTGAGGACGCCGAAAAAGAGCTGCAAACCGTTCTGATATTGCAGATGTTGAGCAAGCGCATTGGTGAGGAGCTTGACTGTGTTGTTACCGGGCTTGCGAGTTTTGGGGTATTCGTGCAGTCGCGGAAATTCGGGATTGAAGGTCTTATCCAGATGGAGGATTTGGGGCCGGACAGATGGAAATTCAACCAGAGAACGCAGAGCATTGTCGGACTGCGCTGCGGACGTGGTGTTCATCTGGGCCAGGCCATTAAAGTTCGTATAGTTTCTGTAAATGTCCCAGCCCGTCAGTTAAATGTGTCCCCTTCTAAGCCGTTGATTACAACCGGCGAAAAAGTAAAGACGCACAATCTTACAAAGAAGCGTCAAAAGGGCCAGACCCGCAAGAGGTCAAAAAGAAGAAGGTAGAAAGGCTCACATCTAAAGGCCCATTTGCTGCGGGAACTCAGTCTCTTCTTGTATAGTGGTCGTTTCGGCGACTGCTTTGACCCCAAAGAACAGATACGCCAGTGTAATCAGCAGGTATATAAGCCAGGCATACGGCAGATGAGCACCAACGAGGCCGAAAACCGTGTTGAGTATTATACATGGCGTTACAGCTACTACTGCCAAACGAAGCAAAGCGGAATATGGGAGCGTCACCTTACACAATGAAGCAAACAAGAGACCTATCGCAGCGTAGATGAGTGCCTGCACAATTCTGTACGCGTAAGAGCCCATCAGGGCAAAGGGATATATCGCTATGACGATAAACTTTTCGGCGATGTGCAGCCAGCGCATAATACGGTCGCTATTCAAAACAAAACTTTTCACCTGTGACAAATCAAAGGTTCGTATCTCATAATTGCTCTGTCGCCACATTACATTTGTCTTGGTCAACAAACAGAATGTATTTGCATCTTCAATTGATTGGATTTTGCCCGTAGTATCGATGACTGCTATGGCATCGTTGCTATCCGGGGCCGTGATGTAGTACGGCTGTGGCTCTTCTATCGATACTTCACCATCGGTTATTGTGATTTCCGGCACCTGGTCGATAACGGCAGGGGCCTGGTTATCGACAAAGTCCGAAAAAGCCAGATGTATCGTAACCATTGTAGGTATCCAGCAAATGGCCAGAAGCAACAGCAAGTATGCAAAGCCCACTCCTTTCCAATATAAGCCCACTTCTCTATACAATTCTTTCGAGAAAAACGACAGAACCGGTATATGGATAATAGAGAACTTTTTCATAATCCTTCGTACCTCCACTTGGTTTATTACCACCTTTTGTATTCCAATTTAAGAGCCGATAAATCATTGTACGGAAGAATTTTCACAATTGCCAACATAAACTTCGTATTTTCGATAGAATTTGCGGGACAATCGGCGAGATGTTTATCGATTTCTTGACATTGTGCGGCAATTTTGACATACTGGTGCGGAAGATATAGCCATTGATTTTATGTTTATGGAGAAAAAAATGAGAGCGTCGGAGATGAGAAAAGGACAGACCGTTAAGATAGACGGTAAACTATATGCGATTGTTGACTTTCAACACGTCAAATTAGGCAAAGGCGGTGCGGTCTATCAGACAAAGATAAAAAGCCTGACTGACGGGTCGATTCAAAATGTCCGGCTTCGGTCAGAAGAAACGGTCGAAGAGGCGTATCTGGATAAGGGCACATACGAATACCTATATTCGGCCGGCAGCGAACATGTGCTGATGGATACGAAGACGTACGACCAAATCACCCTCGATGACGATGCATTCGGCGATGGGCCGAAATATCTCAAGCCAAATACACAACTGCAGGTTAGTATGTACCAGGGCAGGCCGATTATAGTTACTCTGCCTATCACGGTGGATTTGAAAGTTACCGACACGCCGCCGGAGATTAAAGGGGCGACGGCTACAAATCAGAACAAGCCGGCAACGCTGGAAACGGGTCTGGTTGTGCAGGTGCCTGCTTTTATTAAGACCGGTGATATTGTCCGTGTCGATACGCGCAGCGGGGAGTATATGACAAGAGTGAAAGAATAATGAGTTCGTAGTTGGTAGTTATGAGTTCGTAGAAAAAGACTACGAATCAGGATAACCTATGGCATTTGATAAAGTCAGCAAAATTCTGGTAAAAGTTTTTGGTTCTCGTAATGAGCGGTTAATAAAGGCGTATTCGGTAATCGCAGAGCAGTCGGGCGAGTTCGAAGAAGAAATACAAAAGCTCGACGACGAGGCCTTAAAAGCGAAAACCGCTGAGTTCAAGGCGGCGCTAAAAGCGGGGGCCGGAGCGGAGGACATTCTTCCTGAAAGTTTCGCAGTTGTTCGGGAAGCGGCAAGGCGAAATGTCAATATGCGTCATTTCGACGTTCAGCTTATCGGAGGCAATGTCCTGTACGAGGGCAAGATTGCTGAAATGGTAACAGGTGAGGGTAAGACGTTAGTAGCGACGCTGGCGGCATACCTTGTTCATCTGACCGGAAGAAAGGTCCATATAGTAACGGTCAACGATTACTTGGCCAAGCGTGACGCAGAATGGATGGGGCCGATTTATAAGGCGCTGGGACTGACGGTGGGTGCGATTCAGGCGGATATGGATACGTCCGGTGATGAGCGTAAAGGTCAGTATGGCTGCGATATAACATACGGTACGAACAACGAGTTCGGCTTCGATTATCTTCGGGACAATATGAAAATATCGCTTGAACAAATGGTCCAGGGCCCTCTGCAATATGCCATAATCGACGAGGTCGATTCAATTCTGATTGATGAGGCGAGGACGCCTTTGATTATATCGGGGCCGGCCTTTGATGACGTCAGCAGATATAAAAAAGCAGACGAGGTTGCAAGAAAGCTGATTAGCTTGCAAGGTAGCTACGACCGTATCAAAAGGCAGATTGATTCTGCCCAGCGGAGGCAAGCCGGAGCTCAAGGCGAACTATCGGAGGCAAAAAAAGATAAGGACGACAAGCGAATCAGGAAGGCCCAGAAGGCAATCGAGGAGAGTGAGGCGGAGCTTGAGTCGGCACAAGCCAGGCTGCCAGGGGCTACGCAATATTACGAAGTCGAATACGACAGGAAGCAGGTACATCTTACACACGAGGGGGTAGGGGCCGCACAGGAGATAGCCGGTGTAGGGTCATTTTTTACCGGCTCAAATATGGAATGGCCTCATCTTCTGGAACAGAGCCTGCGGGCCCACGTTACGTTCGAGAGAGAAAAAGACTACGTCGTTATGGAGGGCAAAGTCGTTATCGTTGACGAATTTACGGGTCGATTGATGCACGGCCGGCAGTGGTCGGACGGACTGCATCAGGCGGTTGAAGCAAAAGAAAATGTATCTGTAAAAGAAGAGACTCAAACATTAGCTACTATCACGCTGCAAAATTTCTTTAAACTGTATGACCAGATAGCTGGAATGACCGGCACGGCGGCGACCGAGGCTGAAGAGTTTATGAAGATATACAAGCTTGAGGTCGTTGTAATACCCACGAATGAGCCGTGCATCAGGGAAGACCTGGATGATGTAATCTATCAATCGATGCGCGAAAAGTTTAATGCAATAGTGGAAGAGATAAACGAGGTGAGCAGCTCGGGTCGGCCGGTGCTTGTGGGGACGGTAAGCATTGAGAAGAATGAGGCACTGTCGCAGGCTCTTAAAGAACGATACGGTAAAGAGTATGAGCACGAGGTCCTCAACGCCAAGCACCACGAACGAGAAGCCGCGATTGTTGCCAAGGCGGGTCAGCAGCACAGCGGCCGGGACGGCCGAATGCGAGGCAATATAACAATCGCAACAAATATGGCAGGGCGGGGCACGGATATCGTGCTCGGCCCCGGCGTAGCAGAGATCGGCGGGTTATATGTCCTCGGGACTGAGCGTCACGAGGCCAGAAGGATTGATAACCAGCTCCGCGGCCGGACAGGCAGACAGGGTGACGCCGGCTCCAGCCAGTTCTTTTTGAGTTTTGATGACGACCTGATGCGAATTTTTGCGCCGGATTGGACCGTCAAGGCGCTTTCCTGGATAGGGTGGGAGGAGGGTCAGCCCATCGTACACAGGCGGATAAGCAAGGGCATCGAAAAGGCACAAAAGAAGGTTGAAGAACGAAACTTCGAGGTACGCAAGAGCCTGCTTGAATATGATGAGGTAATGGACTACCAGCGAAAGATTTTCTATTCGCGGAGGCGCAAGATTCTGGGCGGAAAAGGACTCAAGAACATTATCAAAGAGATGATAGAAGCCGCTATCGAAAAAAATTGCGATACGATTCTTAACGAGCAATACCCTCGCAAGTGCATTATCGAGTGGGCGAGGACTACTTTCGGCGTCGATTTGAAGCGGTCGGATGTTGACGACATTAAGGCAGCGGAAATTGAGAGATTAATAAAGCAACGGGCAAAAGATAATGCAGCTAATGATATATCTCTTTCTATGGGGGAATACCTGGAAGATTACGGAGACCCGCAAAGCTGGGATATTTCGGGTTTGTGTAAATGGGCGATGAGCGCCTTTCACGTAAGTTTAAGCCCTGCTAAAATTAAACATCAGGAGCCGGAGGAGATTGAAGAGCAGTTGATTTCCGCCGCCGCTGAGCAAATTGAGAAAAAGGATTGTTCACAATTAGCCGAATTTTTGAAGCCGGATTTTGCTGTCCGCACATTTGCCGAATGGGCGCGAGCGAAATTCGATATAAAGTTGGACCTTGATGAGGTTGCGAGCTTAAATGCATCCGAAATCCGTCAGCGACTTGGCGAAGAAACGGCAGCGAAATACAAACAAAGGGAGATTGAGTATCCTGTTGAATTTGCGATGAATATGGTTTACGGGCCTGGCGGTCCTAACGTATATGCGTTCGAGGCGCTTGCGGAGTGGGCGAACAAAAAATACAACGCCGAGCTTTCCGTTGAGCGGATACAAAACATCAAACCGAGGGTGCTACACAAACAACTTCTCGAATTGAGCGAAAGCTTTACCAACGGTGAGTTGGAACGGGAGCTTGCCGACAAAGTTGCTCAATTAAATACGGCCGAATTAGTGAGGTGGGCCAACGAAAGATTCGAGGCCTCTTTGAGTGAAGACGACCTCGCCGACGAGACGGAACGCAAAGAGAAGGTCTCAGAACTGGCGAGAGAGTTTCTTCGCAAGGAACTAAGCGACCTTGAAAGATATGTTCTGGTGCAGGTTTACGACAGCACGTGGAAGGACCATCTGTATTCGATGGACCATCTGAAAGACAGTATCTGGATGCGCGGCTGGGCTGAACGGGACCCGAAGGTCGAATATAAGCGTGAGGGTTTCCGAATGTTCAACGAGATGCTCGAGACTATTGAAGACCGTGTTACGGATATTATCTTCAAGGTTCGTCTGGAAGCCGGCGCCAGGGCCAGGAGTGTTTGGAATGTAAGTCGAACGGCCCACGATGAGGTTGGTCAGTTCGCAATGGCAGAGCAGCAGCGTGCCGCCGCCCAGGCACCTCAAGGCGAGGTGAAAGTAAAACAAATTCGGCTGGAGCATCCCAAGGTCGGGCGCAACGAACCGTGTCCGTGCGGCAGCGGGAAGAAATACAAGAAATGCTGCGGAAAAACTGCCTAAAAAAGAAAACATCGAGCAACATCCAGCCACCCGATGTTTTCCGGAGGGGAGAAAAACTTTTTTTACCTACTTTTTCTGTTATCGGCAAGAGGATAACGGCGACTTTAGCCCCGTTAGAAAATTTCGTTTTTTGTCTGGTATTCTTACCCTCCCTGGAGCTTCTATGCGGGATTAGCCGAAAAATCGCTGTTTGTCCTGTTCTTATAAGACTTTACGTCATCGTGGGCTAAAAGTTCTGTATTTTCCCAGGGATTTTGTTGCTCCGTTAGAAATCTCTCGTTTTCGTATCATATTGCGGATTGTAGAATTTCTAACGAGGCGAGCCCGGCACGACGACTTGCCGGGTTCTGAGGGGGCTAATAAAGGCTCATCGGCTCGTGTCGTCGGCTGTGTCGGCGATAAATCGTAATTCCTTTACAGCCGAGCTGATAGGCCAATTTGTAGGCCTTATCGACGGCGGCGACGGTGGCTTTTTCGCTGAAATTTATGGTTTTACTGACCGCTGCGTCACAGTGCTCCTGGAAGGCGGCCTGCATTTTGATGTGCCATTCCGGCTTTATGTCGTAGGCGCATCTGAAGATTCTGCGCACGCTGGGGGGAATTTTGGTGATTTTTTGGATGCTGCCGGTTTCGGCGATTTGTTTTTCCAGGTCTTTACTGTAAAAGCCGCCTTTTTGAGCTATTTGCTTGAAAATCGGATTTATTTGGAGCATTTTTGAGCCGTTTAGTATCCGGCGGACGAACACAGGCGAATAGGTCGGCTCAATTCCGGAAGAACAGTTCGCAATTATACTTATCGTGCCGGTCGGTGCTACGCAGGTAATAGAGGCGTTGCGGACCTTTCGATTTCTTTCGGTCCGCCAGATGCTGTCATTCCAGTTCGGAAAGGGGCCTCGCGAATCGGCAAGCTCGGTACTTGCCTGGCGTGCTTTGTTGTTAATAAATTCCATAAGCGTCGACCCAAATTCGACGCCCTCCTGCGAATCGTAAGGTATCTTTAGCAAAAAGAGACAGTCGGCAAAGCCCATAACGCCCAGGCCGATTTTTCGATTTCCCTGAGCCAGGCGGACGGTTTCCCTGACCGGATAATTGCAGACGTCGATAATATTGTCGAGAAATCGGACGGCCAATTTGATGGTCTTAGCCAGTGCGGGCCAATCGATATCGGCTTTGCCGTCGGTAAAAGTTACGAATTTTGTAAGATTGATACTGCCGAGCGTGCAGGCCTCAAAGGGCAGCAGAGGCTGCTCGCCGCAGGGATTTGTTGCTTCTATTCGGCCCAGTGAGGGTGTGGGATTGTCACGATTGATTCGGTCGATGAAGACTACGCCGGGCTCCCCGCTGTTTGTAGCACACCTGATGATAGTTTCCCAGATGTCACTGACGGTGTAGAATTGTCCTGCCAGTGTGGGTGTCGGCACCTGTTGGGCGGTTATTTTATGTAAATCGTTTATTGTGTAGTTTGCGATATCAATTTGCCGGGGTAATAAATACCTCTCTTGAGTGCGAGGATTTTTGACAACGTTCAAAGACTTGCCCGAAGTAGCCAGGGTTTCCATCCATTCATCGGTGATTTTGACGGAAATATTGAAGTTGGTAAATGCCTTTAAGTTCTGTTTTGCGTGGAGAAATTTCAAGATGTCGGGGTGCTCGACGCTCATCATTCCCATATTTGCACCGCGGCGGAAAGCACCCTGCTGAATTGCGTCGGTAGTCTCGGAAAAGACGCGCCAAAAACTTATTGGCCCTGAGGTTGTTCCTCCGCTCGATGCGATGCGGTCACCTGTTGGTCTTAATTTATCTAATGAAAATCCTGTGCCGCCGCCGGCCTTTTGAATCAGAGCTGTCTGCTTAATCGTTTCGAATATCGCTTCTATACTGTCTTCAATGGGCAGGACAAAACAGGCGCTGAGCATTCCGCTGGGCCGATTGGCGTTCATAAGGGCAGGGGAGTTTGGCAGGAATTTTAAGGAGGCGAGAAGGTCGTAAAATTTTCTGTGCCAGCCTTTGACTTCATTGTGGTTGGCTCCGTATTTGGCTTCGGCCTCGGCTATCAGCGATGCCACCCTGCTGAGGAGCTGGGCCGGTGTTTCGATGCACTTGCCCTGGTGGTCTTTGATTAGATATCGACTTTGCAGAACGGTCAAAGCATTTTTGCTGAGCGCGGGCGTCTCTCCGGGCGGCGGTATTATATTGAACTCGGCCATAAAAAAATCCAACCCTAAAAACGAAAAACTTAAAGGGAAAAATGCAAAAACATAATTTAAAATTCAAAACTCATTGAATTTTGAGTTTTTTGCTTTTACTTTTTAGCTTCTTCTGAGCCATCTAAACCGAAAGATGTTACGAATCCTTTCGGTAAATCGGATTCCGAGACGCTGCGTGCTGGTCTTGAAGTCGGCGTGTTGCAAATCAGCGGTTGTGGGTTTGGCCGGGGATTTGCCGAATATCGCCAATAATCCGGCCGCGAAAAATCCGAGAGTTGAACCTATTTTAGTGCGAACAGACATTTTATAGTTTGTAGTTCATAGTTCGTGGTTCGTAGTGTATGCACTAATGACTACCCGACTACGAACACACGGTGCGAACATTATCTTTGCACGACCAGTTTTACATTGGCTAATAACTCTTCGCCGGAGCGGCTTATCAATTTGGATTCGGCGAATAATTGATGCCTTTTTAGAATCTCCAGCTTGTAATCATAATATCTCCGGACCGCCTTGATGCCGGCTTCTGCGGCGCCGCTGGTTTTATAATTGCCGTTTATGAGCCAGGAGCTTACTTCGTCATCATACTCGGCGGGATAAATCAGTGCTATCACAAATTTGTCGTCGTTGTATTTGGCCAGATTCACCTTGGCCCGGCAGGGCGGGGGAGACTTGACGGCTAAATTAACGAGCATTTTGAAATCCCGCCTGGTGGTTTCGAGGTTGTTAGAATAAAAGAACATCCCGGCCTCGAGCTGAAAGGTCTCCGCCCGGACACCTTTTAGTTCGAGTTTACCGTCGGGGTAGGCCTTGTGTATTTTGTAGACCTTGCCATCCTTGTATTTCTCGCTTTCGAGGAGTTCAGCGACTTCCTGGGCAGTGAAACCGACGCCGGCGTGGTCGCCAAAGTCGAAGACATACAGGCCGACATATTTTTCAGGTTTTTCAAGCTCCGGCAGTTTCATAGTTATATTATTATAACCACGGATTACACGGATTGCACGGATTTTTTCGTATTGCGTGATGCGTTATGCGTATTGTGTTGACTGGCGGTGAAACCGCCGGCTAAATAAGTGAAGATTGCTGCGTTTCGCTCGCAATGACTAATTCTTTTTTACTTTTATTTTTGCGAATTTTCGTTTTCCGACCTGGATGACCATGCCGTCGGTGGGTGTAATTTCGAGGTTAGGGTCTCTGATTTTGTTGCCATCAACACTTACAGCCGCTTGTGTTTTTATCATTCTTTTAGCTTCGCTGCTGCTTGATACAAGTTTGCAGTGAAGCAATAATTTGCTCGCCATAACCGGCTCAGGGGGAATTTGGATTTCCGGTATATCGTCGGGGAGTTGTCGCTGGGCGAAGACTTTGTCGAATTCGGCGGCGGCGGCCTTGGCGGCGGTTTCGTTTTGAAACTGAGCAACAATCGTTTTGCCCAATAAAACTTTTGCATCTTTCGGATGTGTCTTATCAGGATAACGAGTTCGGCTATTTTCTCAGCCGGCTGGTCGGTTAAAAGGGTAAAATAGTTTTCCATCATATCGTCAGAGATGCTCATAACCTTGCCGAACATATCATTCGGCTCATCGGTTACGCCGATGTAATTGCCTTTTGATTTGCTCATTTTTTCTTTGCCGTCGAGGCCGACGAGGATGGGCGTCGTGATTACTATCTGCGGCGGCTGACCGTATGCCCGCTGAATGTCTCTGCCGACAAGGTTGTTGAAGGTCTGGTCTGTGCCGCCCAATTCGACGTCACTTTTTACCATAACCGAGTCATAGCCCTGCATTAGTGGGTACAGGAATTCGTGAACGCCGATTGGCTCAGCTTTTTTATGACGCAATTCGAACGTATCGCGCTCGAGCATACGAGCGACGGTCATATTGCTTGTCAGCTTGATAATATCAGCTAATCTCAGGCCGGCGAGCCATTCGCTGTTATATCTGATTTCAAGCTTTTCTTCCGAAGTATCGAGGGTTTTTCCAGCCTGCTCGAAGTATGTCTTTGCGTTTAGTTCTATTTGCTCGGGCGATAATATTGGCCGGGTCGTATCCTGGCCAGAAGGGTCGCCGATTCGTGCGGTATAATCGCCTATAATGAGGACGGCCTTGTGGCCGAGGTCCTGGAATTGGCGCATCTTTCTCAAGACGACGGTATGGCCGAGGTGTATATCGGCGCTGGTCGGGTCGAGGCCGAGCTTGATTCGGAGCTGTCTGGACGTTTTGGCCGCCTCGGTGAGTTTTTCGGCGAGTTCGGGCTCGGTAAAGATTTCCACTGTGCCGCGTTTTAATTGTTTAATCTGTTCTACAATCTTTTGTGTCATAGGTTTTTCCTGTAAATTCAGGAATTCAAAGAAGCGGGATTATAATGGATATATGAAGAATAAGCAAGGCCGCTCACGATAAACTCTGGTGTTTTTCAGCTAATCCAAAGGCCGGTGAAGTATTCGAGTTAGTCTGCTGCTGATTGTTCTTGCTTTGCGGCTGCCACACCGCCGGAGACGATAAAGGTCATCGCCTCGGAACTGTTAATATCAATGGGCTGGACCGCTTCTTTGGGGAAAAGCAGAACATTGCCCGCGAAGTTGTAGGACTGCGGCAGGTACACAGCGACATAATCAGTCAGGCCGATGTTTGTCAGCGTATCTCTTGTAACAAAACCCATCACCTTTGCACCGGTTTGTCCGAGCGATGCCATAACCGGCTTATCGAATTTTTTTTCCTCGCCTGCAAAGGCTTCTACAAGGTCTTTGATAGAACCATACAGCAGCTTTACCAGCGGGACCTTTGTGAAAATCTTTTCTACAAGCCCGAACAATTTTCGACCGACGAAGTTGGAGGCGAGAAAGCCGATAATGAATATCGCTGCAATTGTCGCCAAGATGCCGAGTCCGGGGATGGGTATTCTCAGCAGGGAGCGAAAGATTTTATCCAGCCCGGTAAATGCCCACAGAAGTACAAAAACCGTTACGACAATCGGGACGAATATCAAAAGACCTCTCAGGAAATATTTCAAAATACTTTTCATTTCAAGACTCCTGAATGAGTTTTTTAGCTGAGGAATTTCCAGAATATATAAATGCCGTGGCTGATTATGGTCGCCAGTGGGATAATCAGCGCCATAATCGTCCTTGCAACCGAGCCTGCGTGGATGTTTCCGTTTTCCTGTATTCTCGGCCCACCCGGCAGGTCATCGAGCATCACGGCGTAAGAGGGACGCATCGGGTCGTAGAGCAAGGGCTCTTCTGCCTGGTCTTGGAGTTTTGCTATCTTATGTGTTTTCGCGGTCGCCTTATATGTTATTCCTTCGGGTGTGTTAAATTCAAATGTAAGTTTGTAAACGGGCTTTTTGTTGACTTCGGTTTTTGTTTTTTCCTTTGATTTGAGCCGGCCTGTGGTTTGTTCGCCGAGCGCAAGCAGTCGATTTGCTTTGATGCCCTTTTTGATTCCCCCGAAGATTAATAACAATCCAACGATGGGAAAGAGAACGGGAATCAAGCCGGCAAATCCTACGGGCTTTCTGCGCATGCCTTTGATACGTGAAGTCTGCGGTTTGCCCTGCGGGTATTCGATGGTAGCTTTTTGTCCTTCTTGAAATTGTCGTCCGGTTTTGAAAGAGACGCCCTTGTATTCGGTGCCATCGGGGGCTGCGAACGAATAATGAATTGCGTAGACTGGTGTGCCTCTGCTGTGTTTTGAGCCGCCTTTGCTGAAACCAGTGTCTTTGCTATAAAGTACCTTACCTTCGGTTGTATCGAGCCTGCCTCGAAACCAGTACCAGCTTGTCAGGTCGGCGTTGATGGTGAAGGCCCATACAAAGGCCAGTCCGAAGCCGAAGCAGAACCAGCCGGCCTGGTTCACGCCGCCCCCGAAGAGGACCCGCAGGCGGACCAATAACGACACATTCCTCGGCGGTCCTGCCAGATTGAGAAT
>SMTZ1_10005205_pt1 | contig 40370 bp, 44 predicted proteins | sample DeeMarSWOR136_30_FD_25667 | JGI IMG/M metagenome (IMG submission 25667)
CTGATTATAACACTTTCTTGTGTTCAGCTTATAGTTCGTCCGGTTAAAACCGGGCTGATTTATATATATACAGCCAGAAATGGTAAAATTAATATAAGCCGAATATCCTGCTAAGGAGGAAATACTTGGAAGAAAAAATCGTTTATTACGAGCAACCGGGCCCTGTAAATACCGAGACAACCCTGCGTCTGGCGGAGGAACGCGCCAGGGCGCGCGGTATTAAAAAGGTCGTCCTGGCATCAACCACGGGCGAGACGGCCCGGCTGGCCGCCAGCCTCTGGGATAAAAGCGTTATTGAAAAGATAGTGGTGGTACCGCACCAGTATGGTTTCATGTTCGGTCAGCGGTTCCCTCAGGAACTGGTCAAGGAACTCGCCGGAAAAGGGCATGTAGTGCACTTCGGCACCATGCTGTTCCATACCGAGAATTTCTACGGCATGAACACGCCCACCATCATGGCAAATCTGCTGCGTACTTTTTGCCAGGGGATTAAAGTTTGCGTGGAAATCGTCCTCATGGCGGTGGACGGCGGGCATGTCGATTCCGGGGAGGAGGTCGTTGTCGTCACGGGTTCCGGACGGGGTTCGGACACGGCGGTGGTGGCGATAGCCGCCCCTTCCACGCACTTGGCAGACCTGCATATCACCGAGATTATCTGTAAGCCCCTCCAGACCAAGCAGGGACTGCCGCCTAAAAAGCCGCCTCCAGATATGAAACCTTAAATTGCCGGCATGACGGGTCAGTCCATACTGGGTCCCACAAGGGGCTGGTACCGGGCTGCCTGTGAGACGTATTCCTGCTGCTTGCCGGTATCCAGTGGCTTGAACCTCTTCGCCGCGTCGATGACCATCGGCCAGAGTTTTAACTCACCGGGCAGCACGGCGGCGGTGATGTCCTGGCTGAGGGTGTACCAGAGGCTTTTCTCTATCTCGGCGACTTCATCGAAAGGCTGGTACCAGGTTTGATAGGGGCGGGCGTCTCTAGAAGGGTCTTCCCACGCCTGTTTGGCGACCGACTTGATAGCCATGACGCCGACATTTTTTCGTCGGGCTGTCCGCAGGAGAGGCGCGAAGTCATTCCAGTCGGTCACGTGGGCGGCGTGTACCCGGTTAAGCGGAAACATCACGGTATCAAAGTCGAATCGTTTGAGCGCCTCGTTCTGCACGGGCGGATTATGCCCGGTGATGCCGATGTATTTCAGCAGCCCCTCGTCTCTGGCTTCAAGGACGGCCTGCAGAGCGCCGCCGGGACCGAAGATAGTGTTCAGGACATCGATGGTATCGACGCCGTGAAACTGAAACAGGTCAAAGTGGTCGATTTTCAGGGTTTCCAACGACCGCTTTAGACCCTCCATAGCGCCCTCTTTGCTTCTCTCGGCGGTCTTACAGCCGATGAAGAACCGCTTGCCGTTTCTGCCCAGCCACGAGCCTATGCGTTCCTCCGCCAGCCCATACACCGGCGAGACATCGATGTGGTTGATGCCTTCCCTGAGGGCCATTTCCAGGGCTTCATCGGCTTCTTGCTGACTGCTCCGTAACAGGGCGAAACTCCCGAAGATGATGATACTGCTCATATGCCCGGTCTTGCCGAGTCGTCTCTTCTCCATATCGTTCTCCTGATAGTTACTCAATCTAAATGGTGACATACCACTGATATATTTTCAAATAGTAAATCTACTATATTTAGTCGGGTTCAATCAGGTATAATACATAAAAAATCAAGGAAAAGACCCATGAATATCGAAGACTTGACGTCAAAAGCAGTTGATATGGCCGGACTGGTAGAATATCAGTCAGGGACTATCGTCAGCCGGACGATTATCGATAAGGATGTCGGTACGCTGACGCTGTTTGCTTTCGGCAAGGGGCAGGGACTCAGCGAGCATACGGCTCCTTTTGATGCCTTGGTATACATCCTCGACGGTCAAGCTGAGGTCGTTATCTCCGGGAAACCGCTTCAGGTGAAGAAAGGTGAAATGGTTATCATGCCCGCCAACGAGCCCCACGCCCTGAAGGCCGTTTCAGAATTCAAGATGCTGCTGGTAATGATTAAATCCTGATAATGTCACAAAATGATAATTGACACCTTTTTCATAGTGGGGTCGTATCTCCTCGGTTCGGTGCCGCACCTGTCGCTACTGGCGCGACTCCGCCGCATCAGTCTGGACGGCGATTATCACCAGACTCTCTGGTCAAAAGGCGGGAGAATTTTCGGTGTTATCGGCGTGGTGGGGGAATTCGTTAAGGGCATCCTGCCCGTACTGGTAGGCAGGGCAATCGGACTGGAGATATCTATCGTCGCTTTCGCCGGACTGGCGGCCGTATGCGGCCAGATGTGGCCCGCGTTCCAGAGGTTCGATGGGGAAAAGGGCAACAGCATTACCATAGCCATGGTTATCGCCCTGATGCCCGTGGCCGCCCTGGCTGCCATTTTCCCGGTTATTATCGCGCTGATAATCAGGACCGTCCCCCGCCTGACCGCCAAATCCCGTGCCTCGGATGAGCAATCCGTCATCGGCGGTTCTTACAGTCGCAGCCTCCCCTTGGGAATGGCAGCCTATTTTCTGATATTGCCGCTGTCCGCCTGGTACTTCGGCGAACCCGCGGCGGTAATCTGGTGCTGCGTGGCGCTATTTATACTTATCCTGATAAGAAGGCTTACCGCCGGACTTGGGATTGACCTGAAGACAGGCGAGGATGTTAAACTTATACTGCTGAGACGTCTCTTCTATGACCGGTCAACGACCGGATAATAGTGATAGATATCATAGAGGGCCGGAAGGCGCCGGCAGAGTATTCCTTGATACATACGCAGACCTGAGCATCAATGCGCCTATATTTATCCTTCACTGCGCAAACTATCCTGTAATTTGCATTATTTTATGAAAATGCGTATGATTATGGATAAGACTTTATATGACTTTTCTTCGGGAGGTGTGCCATGCTGGATGAACTGGCGCTTAAAATAATCGGCGAACTCCAGGAAGACGCCCGACAGAGCTTCCGGGAAATCGGCCGCAAGCTGAACGTATCGGAAGGAACGGTACGCAACAGGGTCAAAGGCCTGGTTACGAGCGATACGATGAGAATCAGCGCCATACCCAATCCTCAGAAACTGGGACTTAATTTCATGTGCATAATGTGCATCGAAGTCAAGGTCGGTACCGCCGAAAAGGTTGAGCATGTATTGATACAGAGTCCCAACGTATATTATATGGGCGGATGTACCGGCACCTATGATATAATCGGAATCTTTGTCTTTCACACCCCTGCGGAGTTTGATGAATTCGTTAAAAACGTCATTGCCAATGTCCCCGATATTGTCAGGACGACTACCTTCGTCGTTATGCATGTTACCCGGAGTCCCTGGGAACACAACATGGATATTGCCGCCCTTAAAAAAGCCTGAGTCTCCGTGTCTCTATCTGCGGAACGCTGACTATTATCGCGTGAAAAGAGGAATCGTCTTTGTCTGAGAAAAAGAATGTTCGTCCGCGTATCTTCACAGGGTGGTGGTCCGTCCTGTTCATCGGGGTCATGTCCGGACTGGGTCACGGCTTCAATACCTACGGCATTTCCGTTTTCTTTAAACCCATTGCCAGTGAGTTGAAAATCAACCGGGCTTTAACCTCGTGGGCTCCGGGAATCGGCAGGCTGGAAGGCGGGATAACTTCGCCGGTGGTGGGCTGGCTCTCCGATAAGTTCGGGTCGAGGTGGGTGACTATTATCGGCATCGCTATCGCCGGTTCCGGCATGATATTGATGAACTATATCACCGAGGTATGGCAGTACTATCTGGCCTGGGGAGCCCTTATTGGACTCGGACTTAATATCGGACTGACGGTTGCCTGCGACAAGATGATAAACGACTGGTTTTTACGCCGGAGAGGACTTGCCCAGGGCATAAAATTCGGGCTGATAAGCGTCTTCGGCATCATCGTCGTGCAGGCGGTCACGCCCCTCATTGAACTTGAAGGCTGGCGTTTCGCCTGCCTTCTCTGGGGCATTATCATGCTCGCCGGTATCCCGCTGGCTTACGTTCTGGTTAAACCGCAGCGTCCAGAATACTACGGCTTGCTTCCGGACGGGGCGGAAGTAACTCCCGGTACCGGAGAAGCTAGGTTGAGCATAACGGAACAGGGCGCCGGATACGCCTCGAGTTATGAGCAGACGGACTATTCTTACAGACAGGCGATTAAAACCAGTACGTACTGGCTGCTGGCTTTCGGTTTCAGTGTTCATAATATAATCGCCAGCGGCTTCAACCTGCACGTCCATCCCTTCCTGACCGATATGGGGATAGACGACGTTACGGCGGGTAGCATGATGGGAATGATGATATTCTTTACCGCCCCGGCAAGGGTATTCGGGGGCATCATCGCCGACCGTATTCCCAAGAAGCGTATCCAGTTCCTGCTGGTGGGGGCATTCCTTTTACAGGTTATCGGTCTTAGTTCTTTTCTCCGGTTCCAGAACCTCCCGTCGATTTATATATTGCTGGTGTGTCACGGCCTCAGCTCCGGGTTGGTGACCCCCGTGGTTATCCTTATCCTTGGCCGCTATTACGGCAGAAAGGCTTTCGGGTCTATACTCGGTACCATAGTAGCGATACTGGCGCCCCTGGGGCTCCTGTCCCCGGTATATTACGGCAGGATTTACGACACCACGCAAAGCTATAATCTGGCTTTCGTTACGGCTCTGGTCCTTGCCGTGGTAGCGACCGTAACGATGTTTTTTGTACGTATTCCCAGGTCTGCCGGTGCCGGCGAGACACGCACCACCTGGTGATTCTTATCAGGTCTTGCTTCCCGTAATTTTAGTTGACAGTGTAATCATAATCGCGTTAGTATTTTTATGGATAGATATGTTTCAAGATATTGATGGTATAGCCCGAAGAGAGGAACTGGACGAGAGAAGACGGGCAATTATCAAGCGCCGGCGGATAATCAAATTCTCGATACTGGGCGTCTTCCTGCTGTTTATTTTGTTTATCTATTTATACAATTTCACCAATGTCATGTTCGGCTTATCGGAAGAATTTGAATCTATCCCCTCAAGCGGTGGATGGTCCATGTTCCGGCGTGACCAGGGTCATAGCGGGACCAACAATCCGGATGGTGTCTTGCCCCAGGGTAATCTAAAGTGGACCTTTGAAACGGGTGATAGCATACATTCTTCGCCGGCAGTGGTAAACGGTATTGTCTACTTCGGTTCCCGGGACTACTATATCTACGCCCTGGATGCCAAGACCGGGGAAGAAATCTGGAAGTTCAAGACCGGCAGCTGGGTTGAGTCCTCACCGGTGGTCGTCGATGGCGTGGTTTATTGCGGGTCAAATGACGGCGAACTGTATGCCCTCGATGCCGCTACGGGCGCCAAACTCTGGAATGCCCCGGCCGTTTATGCCATAAGGTCTTCACCCGCGGTTGCCAACGGCAGGGTTTATTTCGGCTCGGATGATTACCATATATACGCGGTAGATGCCAGTACGGGGGAAGAGGAATGGAAGTTCAAGGTGGGTAATCTGGTCATATCTTCGCCGGTGGTTACCGAGGGCGTCGTCGTGGCTGGCTGCATGGATGGTTCCGTTTATGCCATCAATGCCGAAAACGGAGGGCGCCGCCTCGAATTCCGGACCCACGCTCTGGTTGTCACCTCTCCGGCAGTCAAAGACGGCATTGTTTACATCGTGAATTCAACAGGGATTTTATGGGCTATCGAAGCCCAAGCCAAGAACTGGCTCTGGGAAAACAGGTTGAAAATTTACTGGAATGCCCTCTGGATATACGGCGTTGCCCCGGAACCTCCCATGCCTTCCGGTTTTGTCTGGTCACACTGGTTGGGTTCGCAGTCCAGTTCCTCACCAGCCATTTACGGTGATACTATTTACCTGGGTTCGGGCAACCGTGTAATGGCTTTAGATATCAACGACCAGACCACGCAATGGACCTATTATGCCCTGGATCTGGTGACGTCCTCACCCGCCGTGACGGAGACGACCCTGTATGTCGGCAGTCAGGACGGTCGTCTTTATGCCCTGGACAGGGCTAACGGCAATAGACTCTGGAATTATAAGACCGGAGATATAATCAACTCTTCTCCGGCCGTAGCCGACGGTATGGTATATGTCGGCTCTTACGACGGCAAATTGTACGCCTTCGAGTAATCGGCTTATTTTTTCTTCTCCACGGACCTGGTTGTCTGGAAGTACGCCATGCCAAGCTGTTTGGTCAGTTCCTTTTCTCTTTTTTGCACCTCACTAATGAAACCGTCCCTGCCCAGCGTGAACCAGTAAGGTTCCCAGTCCATATCGTTGAGGTTTTCAATTAATGGAGAAATGGTGTCGAAGGGGAAGGTGATGATAATCAGTCCTTCCGGGAGTACCTGCCTGGCTTTCATGCTGTAGCCGAGGCCGCTAACGGTATAATTGATTTCGCCGCTGAGGTAGGGGTGGGCGTATATCCAGGCGCAGGCGAGGCATGTTGACCCCTTGCTGTGCCACATCTTGCCGTCGGAGTAGCTGCTGGCTCTGAGGAGAATTTCCGCCTGCTTGGTGTTGGCGGTAAAAACTAGGATATCGGGGTCGTAAGTCATTCGGTCGGTGGTGGCATAACTCACGTATTTCACCGAGTCCCCGGGCAGATGCGGAACGTAGTCGTAAATCCTGCGGTTGGCGCCGGGGGTTTTGAACATGGAGAACATCGGCCCCAACTGCCCGCTGTACATCATCGGCGGGTATTCCTGGACTCCCATCACCTGCCCGCCGCACTGGATATTATCTGCCGTAATGTAAAAAGGCGGGCTGTGCTGAGCCTCGGCAAAGAGCTCGCAGATTGCCAGGAGCTTGTCCGACGGCTCTATTCCCTCCGGCTTGCCTAATGAATATTTTATGCCTACGGGCTTGCGCTCGAATTTGAATTTTTCAAATATAGAATAGTCCGGTCTTTTTGAACTCACAATGGTCCCCTCTCTTCCTGATTCGGTGTCAATTATCCGGAATTAGCCTCTATCGGCTTATAATTGATTTATTCTACCGCAGTGCGGACACCTGACCCGGGATTCCGAGAATCCCGGGGGCACCTTCAGCTTCGTCCCGCAGGCGCAGTCTATCGTCCGGTATTTATTCATGCGCAACATCAGGTCCGACGTCTCCCGGCTGCGTTCCGCCGTGCTGTCGGCTTCTTTTTCCATTGACGGACCCCGGAGCGACATGGTTCCGACACCCGCCAGAGCCGATGCCGGGATGATGCCCTTGTGCTTAATCTGCTGGTAGGACTTTTCGTAGTCGGCTACGGACGAGCCGGACATAGCGCGCAGAATCCTGATACGTTCGGAGATAGGCGGGTGGGTGCTGGTAAGGTCGCTGGCAGCCCTGCCTTCCTTGCGGAAGGGATTGACGGTATACATCGGTGCGGTGGCCTGGTTGGCGGCTTTCAGCTGCTTGGTCGAACCGGCCAGCTTCTCCAGCGCCGAAGCCAGCCCCTCCGGGTACCTGGTATAAAGGGCGGAGGAGGCATCGGCAAGGTATTCGCGTTTTCTCGATATGGCGTAGTACAGCAGTTGGGCGGCGATGGGCGCCAGTATCATCAACACCAGGGCTGCTATCAGGATGATAGCCTGTGCCTGACCGCCGCCTCCCGAGGAACGACTTGACCTCCGGCCGCCCATACCGCCGAATATCATAGCCCGGGTGCCGAACCATGCCAGAATAACGATGGTGCCCAGGAGCACCCCCGCCATGGACATCAGCAGGACATCGCGGTTCTTGATATGGGCTATCTCGTGACCGATAACCCCCTGGAGCTCGTCGCGGTTCAGGTGCTGGAGCAGGCCGGTGGTTACGGCAACGGCCGTCTTATCCCTGGAGCGCCCGGTGGCAAAGGCGTTCATGCCGGGGTCGTCGATGATATAGATATCCGGCATCCTCTCCAGACCGGAGGCGATTTTCATCTCTTCGACGACGTTGTAGAGTCGCGGGTGGTCATCGGGCTTTATTTTTTTGGCTCCGGCTACGCCCAGCAGAATGCTGTCGCCCTGAAAATAGGCGATTAGGTTCATTATCGCCCAGACAATCAGGGCGATGAACAGACCGGTGAGGGCATTATCCAGGAAGCTCGCGCCGAGAAAATAGCCCACGAGAAGCAGCAACGCCCCCAGTATGCCGACCAGAAACGCCGACCTTATCTGGTTGGACCTTATTTGCTCCCACATGAGATAATGTCCTCTCTACGAACTGAAACTAACCTTGGGGGCTTCTCTTTCCGCGGGTGCGGCGGTCTCGAAGAACTCCCCGGTCTTGAAGGAGAACATCCCGGCGACGATGTTGGACGGGAACATCTGGGTCTTGTTGTTGAACCTGAGCACGGAATCGTTATAAAACTGCCGGGAGAAACTGATTTTATTCTCCGTGGAGGTCAGCTCCTCCTGGAGGGCGAGGAAGTTCTGGTTGGCTTTCAGGTCGGGATAGTTTTCCGCTACCGCCAGCAGCCGCGCCAGGGCGTTACTCAGTTCGCCTTCGACCTTGCCTCTTTCCGCGGCACCGGAGTCGGAAAGTTTCTGGGCAAGATTGCGCGCCTTGGTCACCGCTTCCAGCGTTTGCCTTTCGTGTTTCATGTAGCCCTTGACGGTTTCCACCAGATTCGGGATAAGGTCGTAACGCCTTTTTAGCTGCACGTCAATCTGCGCCCAGGCGTTCTTTACCTGGTTGCGCAGGCCGACCAGGCTGTTGTAGGTTGAGGCTAACACAATAATGAGTATGACGACGATGGCAACAATGATATATACGGCTATCATTCAGACCTCCTTATCCGTGTATATTTGCTATTCCTTGGCTTTAAGCGTGTCACCGAGAAAAGCCAGCACTTCCTTTGAAATCCCTTCACCCGCCGGGGATTTAGCCGCCAGCTGCATGAGTAGCTGGTGGACCTCGCCTCCGTCAAACCAGAGACCCTCCCCGCTGGTGCAGACATCGACGATTATTGCAGGCTCGCCGACGGCAGCCTCCCGCATCTTGCGGTGGCATATCGGGCATTTCCTGCCGCGGGACGGTTCCTTTGCCCCCGGCAGGCGGAGCATCGTTTCCAGGGACAACTCCACCTCGTGCAGGTTGGCGGCTTTTAGCAATAATTCCAGTTCGGTGGCATCGAACCAGACTCCTTCGCACTTCGGGCAGTAGTCAAGTTCGATGCGGTGGTGTTCCACGATAATCATTTCCTTCCGGCATTCGGGACAGAGCATCAAAACCACCTTGACTTTATTCTCTAATTAAAGAGCATTATACCACAGCTTGATAATTGCATAAATGCCGTAGGGAGGCTGCTGTTTATGTAGTAAAAAAGAAAGCGAAAATATTGAGGCACAGCCTGCAGGCTGTGCCTCGTTTTTAACGTTATATGGCGAAAGTAAGTATCCTTTAGCGTAGTCTGCCGTTGCGGGGGTTACGGGTATCGACCCGGGCGCGGAGCATGTCACGCCTGCGGACGACAACACCGATGATAACGATTCCGGCAAGTACCAGGCCGGCGCTGATTATTATCCCCAGGATTTGCCAGCTGACTACGGTGGCTACTACTTCGGGAGTGACCGTAAACTCCATTGGCGCCGAGCTTTCGATAGGGGTGTCGTCCTGGTAGAGTTCCAGCTGGTAAGCGTAAATTCCGGATTCCCAGCCGTCGGCTGGTATGTATTCCAGGCTGCCGTAATTCTCGCCGGTTTGCAGGGAGTTAAGCGCGGGAAGAGGGATTTCCTCTATCAGGGCATTTTCATAGTATACTTTGAGTATCAGTCCCATCTCCGCTAGCCGGGCTGGCGAGCCGTCAATCCGGTAGGTTATGCTCTTGGAGATAAGGACTCCGGTCTGTTCGTCATAATTGGGAGTGATGCGGAGATCGGAAATTCCCGTTTGAGAACCGGATGATTCCGTAATGGTAACGTCCGGTGGAGGCGGCAGAACCGTGAATAGTGCCTGAAGGTCGCCCATGGTTACCATGTGCTGTCCCGGCTCGTCAACGGTGAGGATAAATTCGACTTCCCGACTTTCGCCGCCGTTAAGCTCGACCGACCTTGTTTCCACTTCGGCATTATCCAGCCGCAGTACCGCATCGTAAATACCGGGAAGGTCGCCGGTATTGGTGATGCGAACGGATACGTTAACGTTATCGCCGGCGTCTACTTGTGCCGGAGATACGGTGAGGTCGCTGACGGTAAAGGCTGCCGGCGTCGATAATTCGTTGACGTAGTAGGTCGCTGACAGATTCCCGATGCTGGCAATGTGTTCTCCGACGGCATCTGTAGTAATATCAAAAGATACCGTACGGCTGCTCAAGCCTTCGATGGTAACGGCCTCCTGTTCTACCACGGTGTCATCAATTGCCAGGTCGACCTGGTACCCGCCGGCGTAATCGCCGGTATTGGTAACGAGGACGCTGACGTTGATAACGTCGCCCGGGATTAACTGCCGCGAACTCAAAGTAAGGTCGCTGAATTCAAAGCTGGCGGGCCGTGTGTACGCCATAAGGGTGTATATCGAAAGATGTTCGATGGGTACCGATACCGTCTTTTCCGCCGGGTCTACCGTGCCTCCCAGTTCAATCCACTCCTGGGCGGCGGGTTCCCAGAGGGCTATGTAAAGACTGTCCTCTGAAATACCGTCCGGTACATCGGCATCGGAATAATCGAAAACAAGAATCGCCGACGGACCGAAGGTGACCCCGTTCGGTTGAATATCGTAACGCTGGCTGGCATATTTGGAATTCGTACTGACGGTATAGCTCTGTACGGATTTCTTGATGCGTATGGACGATACCTTGTTTCCGTTTCTGTCTTTTACTATCGTTCCTTTGGGAATAATCAGATGAACGCTTAAAGTATCATCTGAGGCAATAACCTCGCTTACTATCTCGCCGTCACTTCTGGTAAAATCGGCTAAGGACGTTACACCGCCGCCCCCGCCGCCGCCACCGCCTCCACCGCCGCCACCTCCGTCATTACCACCGCCGCCGGTCTGGTTTATCACCGCCTGGCCGTTGACAACGCCGATTTCCACGGCTTGCCCGTTAATGTCGCCGGCCAGCACCCCCGAGAGAGTCAGCGCCGATGTCCCGGCCTGCGTGCCCGCGGTCAGGCTGATTACCGCGAAGGTGCCGGGCGCGGCCACGGACTGTCCGGGGGAAGTGATGGCACCGGCAACGCCGGTGATGGTGCCGGCATCGTTGTCTATGGTGCCCGGGCTGAAATAGGTCGACGCTCCGCCCTGTGACAGCAGGTTGCCTTCCGTAACGTTGTTTACGGTAACCAGTGCCGGATTGAAGGCAAGGTTAAACTGCATGCCGGCAATGGCGGTACCGGGTTCCACCGCGATGTTTACGTTAAACGTCTGTCCCGTATTCACCGAAGCCGGTGCGGAAACGCTGACAACCGTGGGACCATCAGCCAGAGCCGCATTGACCGGCGACAGTCCCAGGGACAACACGATAACCGTAATTAAAATTCTTAACACACGCGATGCTTTTCTCATGCCTTATTTCCTATCCCGTCCAGTTCTGACCTATGATGATAAAGTCCAGGACGTTAATGGTTCCATCCTCGTTGGTATCTTCCAGTACCCAGCCGGTCAGGCCGGACTCGTTCCAGCGCTGCCCGACCAGTACCATATCGAGGACATTAGCGTCACCATCGCCGTTGACATCCCAGTCGGGATAAAGCTGGACGATGGTTATATTAATGTCCTCGTAATCAGTCAAACTGCCGTCGGACACCTCGAAGCGAATCGGGTAGACATTCGCCTGGTCGTAGCGGGTGGTCCAGGAGAACGTCCGGTTCCCGGTGTCAAAGACTGCGCCGTCAGGCAGGCTGGAGGTCGTATAAACCAGCACGTCGTCGTCGGCATCGCTGGCGGAGATGGTGAAAGTCAGCAGTTCCCCTTCATTGGATGAACGGTCGCCGATGGCACCGAGCACCGGGGCGCGGTTGATGGCGACCTGCCCGCTGACAACGCTGATTTCCACGGCTTGCCCGTTGACATCACCCACCACAACGCCGGAGAGGGTGAGGGCGGATGTCCCGCCCTGCGAACTCGCCGTCATGGTGATTACGGCAAATGTTTCAGGTGCGGAAACCGACTGTCCCGGAGTGGTGATAGCCCCGGCGACATTGCTGATGGTGCCGGCTACGTTATCGATAGTCCCCGCGGTGAAGTAGGTGGATGCCCCGTCCTGCGATAGCAGGCTGCCCTCGGCAACGCTATCCACGGTAACCACGGCAGGGTCAAAAGCCAGATTGAACTGCATGCCGGCAATTGCCGTGCCGGGTGCTACCGTTATATCTACGGTAAATTGCTCGCCCGGTCCGAGTCCTGTCGGTGCGGAGACACTGACGACGGTAGGCCCCTCGGCTAATACCAGGTTGATCGGTACAAGTACCAGAGCGATTATACAAACAATAAACAGAGTCCTGGCGATATAAATTCTGGTTTTCACTAGTGCCTCCTATTCCGTCCAGTGCTGACCGATGATAATCATATCCAGGATATCGATCAATCCGTCCTCATTGGTATCTTCCGGTATCCAGCCGGTCAGGCCGGTTTGACCCCAGCACTGCCCGACCAGCACCATATCGAGGACATTGGCATCGGTGTCGGCGTTGACGTCCCAGTTCTCACTGAACTGGACAACGGTAATGGTGATGTCCTCGGAATCGGTAAATTCACCGTCGGTCACCTCAAAGCGGACCGAATAAACACCCGCCTGGTTATAGCGGGGAGTCCAGGTGAATGTCCGGCTTTCGGAATCAAAGGTAGCCCCGTCCGGTAAATCGGCGGCGGAAAAGAACATTATATCGCCGTCGGCGTCATCAGCCGATATGGTGAAGCTGAGCTTTTCACCGATGTTGACAGTCTTATCGGGTTTAATATAAACCATCGCTTCGCCGGAAACTGACGTATCTGGCGCGTACGTATTCTGCGGCTGAAATTCAACGGCGGGTTTGGCTCCGGGGAAAGCCGGTTCCTCGATTGCCTCGTCAGCGGCGTTGCCTGTCTGGGTAAAGATGCTGATACTCAGCAATGAAATTACGGAAAGGGATTTTTTAGCCCCGTTAAATCTGCGTGTTATCTTGGCAAAGTTTACTATTTGCATAGTTTTAAGCTCCGCTTCATCCTTTATCATTTTGCCGTTAAAAACGGTGCCTATCAATAGGAATTTTGTCACAGAGTGCTATAGTACCTTTCAATCCCTGACGTTTAGAGGGGGGTCTTGTATTAAAAGTGCCGTATAATGTCACCCTGAGCCCTCACGCTGCGCTCAGGATAAACTAAGCGAAGGGTCTCTGAATGATGGGGTACATATGTGTAATTCCCAGCGCCTCAACGAGATTCTTCGTCGCCCTTCCAGAGGAAGGACTCCTCAGAATGACATTTGATACAACACTTTAGAGGGGTATTCCGGGAATGGAGGGAAGTGCTGTAGGCAGAAGAACGATTTTTAGGTATAATGGTTCGTATGGTAATCAGGCGGAAATCAGGTACGGGGAATGCCTAGCGGCGAATCTGTCCTGTTAAATACCGAGTTCCAGATGAGCCTGCTGATGTTCGTGGCGCTGGCGGGATACCTGCTCGCTTACCGGATAAACCAGTCCGCCGTCGTCGGTATCATCCTTGCCGGGATTATCGTCGGTCCCAGCCTGCTGGAGCTGGTAACTTATACCCGTTTTGTTTCGACGCTGGCGCATCTCGGTGCGGTCGTTCTTCTCTTTACCATCGGGCTGGAATTCAGCATCAAAGAGATAGCCAGAATCCGCTACGTGGTGATTGCCCTGTTCGGTATTATCGTCCCGGCGATAGGGGGTTACTTCACGGCAATACTGTTCGACTTTGATTTCAATTCTTCTATTTTCATCGGTACGGCACTCACGGCAACCAGTATCGCCATCACCGCCAACGTACTCCGGGAAATGGGAAAGCTCCAGACGGAGGCTGCCAAGGCGATTATCGGGGCGGCGGTTATCGACGATGTTTTAGCTTTACTGGCTTTATCGATTTCGCAGGGGCTGGTAACCGGGGAGCTATCGGTAACATCGGTTCTTATTACGTCTGCCAAAGCGGTTGTATTTATTGCTATCGGGATTTTACTCGGCAAGCTGGTACTGGCTAAGCTTATTGTCCTGGCCATGGCCGCTGAGTTTTCCGGGTTATCGGCAATCGTGGGTTCGTTTCTGGCGGGAGCGGCTTTTGCCGGCGTGAAACTGAAACGCGGTCAGGTATTCAGGGAAGGGGCGGAGCACCTGCAGATAATCTTCGCTTCCATCTTCTTTGTTTCTCTGGGGGTTATCATGGACCTCCATGTCATTACCTGGAACTTATTGTGGTTTGTACTGGCTTTGTCCGCCGTCGCCATACTTACCAAGACGCTCGGGTGCGGCGTCCCGGCGGTACTGCAGCGTGCTGGCGTCAGGGACTCCCTTATCGTCGGCACGGGGATGGTGCCGCGCGGCGAGGTTGCCATGATTGTGGCGCTCATCGGCCTCAGCCAGAACCTCATCGACCAGAGCACTTACGCCGCGCTGATACTGATGAGCCTGATTACGACGATTATACCGCCTATCATCATGAGAAACTGGCTGTTCAGGCGTCAGCCTGAGCCAGACGAATTGTCAGTTCAGTCTTAGCGCCTGGGTGCTGAGTCGCCTTACGATGCCCATGACCACCGCCGCCATAATGACGACGATGGCGATGAGTACGGCTACGTAAAGCGAAACCGAGCCGAAACCCACCCCGGAGACGCTGATATCCACCACCGGTCTGACCACGTAATAGGTGGGGAAGATATAACCTATCCACGACGGAATCTCCGGGAACATGAAGATAATCGCCGGGCCGAAGAGCAGTATCCCCCCGAATTTCCAAAAAGCAAAAAGGGTGTTCATGTCCCTGATAAAGGCTCCGGCAAGGAGCCCTATCTCCGCAGCCAGAATCGCCCCCAGTCCCAGAATTGACACCAGCAGTACCGGCGAGCTGCCGAAACTGGTGCTGATGGCAAGCGTCAGGATGCCCATGATGGTTGCCAGAGCCGCGCCGATGATGCCCTTGGCGGTGAAAATATCGGTAACGGATGCCGGCGTTACGTTCAGGGCTTCCAGGGTACGACGTTGCTTTTCCTTAATCAGCGATGACGCCGGAATCATCATGCCGCCGTAGAAGATAGCCATAAGCACGGTTAGCGGTAGCAAGCGGTCGCTCCAGGGGACGCTTGATTCGTCGCCGAGGGCTACCGTCTCGATGTCTACCGGCAGGTCGGCTCCGGCGACTTCATGCACGGCGTCAGCCAGCACCGCCGGAATAATCGCCCGGTTTTTCGCCAGGCTTTCCCCCCATACGTAAGCCTTGAGCTTAACGGTGCCGGTAGAAAGCGTCGTATCGAAGTCGGCAGGCAGCACGATGCCCATGTCTATCGACCCTCTGGCGGCAGCTTCTTTCAAATCGACCTCGTTCTGGTAGGACTTCAGGCTGATGCTCTCGGCGGATTCGAGCCGGGCGGAAAGCCGCGAGCTGCTCTCGTCATAAATGCCCAGCTTGGCGCGGTCGGTGAAAATATTGCCGAAAGCCAGGTTTACGAAAAGGGCAAGTACGATAGGCATGACGATAGCCATGATAAGTATGGCGTCCTTGGAGCCGTGGAGCACCTCGTTTTTTACCAGTGTAAAGACACGCTGTATTTTCATTGATAACGTCTCCTCAGTGTAAACATGCCTGCCCAGACGACCACAACGGTAATCCCCGCCAGGATGGCAAGATTGGTACCGACATCTCCCCAGCCGGCGCTGTAATTAGCCACCCGGCTGACGGTATCGGTAAGGTAGTAGGAAGGAATCACCTTTGCCCAGTTGGAGATAAGCCCCGGAATGGCGACGCCGAATCCCGGGATAGCCAGGACGATGATGATGAGTATGCCCCAGCCGGTGACCGACATGACATCGCGGGTGAGTGAAGCCAGCAGGAAACCGGCGCCGACCACCATGACGCTGCCGATGATAAGTGTGGTCAGGATGATAAGGGGTTGATGGTTAAGGCCTCCGACCAACGCCATGAACAATATCGTCTGCACGAACGCCAATCCCACTCCCAGTACTCCCTTGGCGATAAACAGGTCGGCGGTGCGCATCGGCGTGACCAGCAGTGCCTGTGCCGTGCCCTGCTCTATTTCCACGCTGATAAGGCTGGCAAGTGTCATTATTTCCAGCAACAGGAGGAAAACCGCCAGGAGCGGTCGCAGGCGGTCGCGGATGGTAATCTGGTTCCCGAGCATGTCGGGGCCGAGTATTTCCTCGGTAACCTCGAAGTTCAGAGCCTGGCCGGTCTGCGCGTATGAAAGCTCCTTGACCAGCGATACGACGGCGGCGCTGACTTCGGGCGGCAGGTCAGAAGCGTAGTAAACGGTAATCTCCGGCTTGCCGCCGCTCATCCAGACGTCCACGATATCTGGAGGCAGGGCTACGGCTACCGGGTAATCGCCGTCGAGTACCGCCTGCTTGAGAGCCTCTTCACTCGGATAAATTTCCACCTCGGCGCCCTCCTGGTTTATCAGCATTTCAAAGGCAGGGGGCAGCGCCGGGGCGTACATCGCCAGCGATATTTTTTCGTCCGCTTTAGAGGGCAGGACGAAGTAGATGCCGACGTAAAAAACCAGACCGACGATGGTCATGAGCATATAGAAGCGATTGTTCATGAACAGAGAAAAGTCTTTTTTCAGCAGGGCTCTGATGATGCGGGCGTTCATTCCGTCAGCCTCCGGCCGGTGACCTGGATAAAGATATCCTCCAGGGTAGCCTCCTCGCTGTGGAGGGTGACCACCTTTTCGTTCTTAAAAAGTTCTTCCACCTCCCGGGGAGTCCCGTCAGCATCCATGCTGATTTCGCGTTTATCAAGTCCGCCGCCGGCTGCCCTCACCTCGGCGATGAGGGAACGTTTGCCGTATTTCTGCTTGAGGTTATGCGGCGTATCCATGGCTTCAATCTTGCCCTGGTTCATAAAGGCAACGCAGTCGCTCAGTTTATCGGCTTCCCACATATCATGGGTGGTCAGGAAAATCGTCGCCCCGCGGTCGCGCTCCTCCAGGATAATATCGCCGATGGTCTCGGACGATACGGGGTCGAGTCCCGCCGTCGGTTCGTCGAGGAAGATGATTTCCGGCGTGTTTACCAGCGAGCGCGCCACCATCAGGCGCTGTTTCATCCCCTTGGAATAGCTGGACACTTTGTCCTTTTCGCGTTCTGCCAGTCCGACACGCTTCAGCAGGGCATAGCCGTCGAAGTTTTTCACGCCGAAGAGTTCAGCGAAGAGCTTCAGGTTGTCCAGGGCGCTCATCTGCTCGTAGAGGTTGGTCTGCTCGAAGCAAACGCCGATGCGCGACTGCACCTTCTCGGTCTCCTTGACCGCATCGTGTCCCAGAAGGATAGCCTTGCCTTCCTGCGGCCTGAGCTGCCCGGTGAGCATTTTTACCGTAGTCGTCTTACCGGCGCCGTTCGGACCCAGAAATCCTAGGATTTCGCCTGCCCCGACCTCGAAGCTGATGTGGTCAACCGCCAGCAGGTCCCCGTAGCGGTAGGTGAGGTTTTCGACGACGATGGATTTTTCAGTCATGGATTTCTTTAGCCTCCTTCTGGAAAAGGTCGACTTCCTTTTTGAGGAAACCGTAAAACATCAGGCGCGTCAGCTGTTCGATGACCGGCATGTTCTTTTCCCAGTCCCGTGTCAGATGCGACATTGAAGCCATACCGGCCCTGAGAATATCGAAATATGTGATAAGCGTGGTGCTGTCCGTTGACGGGTCGATATACCCCTGACGCTTGCCTTCGTCGATAAATTCGAGCCACAGCGGCGCGATTTCCGTGCGAAATACCTCCTCGATAAAGCTGGACATGGTTTTATCCTGGCTCATCAGTTTATTGAGGACCTCCCGGTTCACCTGAGAAACGATATCGATTTTACCGGCGATAATATCGGTGAGTTTTCGGGGAAAGGGCAGGTCGGAGCGAATATAGGAGCGCGCCATGTCCAGAACATCTCTGAACAGCGTCTTGGCGACCTCAGCCACCAGCGCCTCGCGCGTGCCAAAATGGTTATAAATGGTGGTGGGGGAGACGTCGGCTTCCTGGGCGATCTCTTCCACGCTGACTTTTTTGACGTCGTGGGCACGTTTGAAGAGGTCGACGGCGGCATTCAGGATTTGCTGGTGTTTTTTAGCAGTCCATTTCATTGTAGTATTGTAGTATTATACTACATTACTACATAATTGTCAATACTTGATAATATTTTTAGATAGCCGTCCTGCCCAGGTAAATTAATAACGCGGCAAATACTATCATAATCCAGTAAAGCATTGGCACCGGTCCCCACCAGTTTTTATGCCACCAGATTTTACCCCTACGGAAATTTTTAATCCCGTAATGCGGATTGAGGACAAACCACAGGAAGTCCTCCAGTAATAGCATACCGACCAAAAAGCCTATCAACAGGCTCTCCAGTCGCCAGCTCCACGAAACGAAGAAGAGGGGAAGGTGAATCACGGCAATCATGAACAGCGACATGAATACATGATAGCCGGTTATCGGGCGGCCGCCGAATATCCTGACAACCCATCCTTTCTCGATACGCCACGTGGGTAATTTTGCCGCCCAACCTTCCTTGCCCTCAATCTGGATTTCCCATAATGCCAGTATCAGGCTTAAAAAAGCCATGAAAACCAGAAAACCGATTATCATGATTAACGCTGTCTCTCCCCGGTAAAGGTTATCATGCGCCTGGAAAAAACGGCTTAACTCTAACATATTTTTTACGGTGAATCAACCTGGTTCCGAGACTGGAAAATCTTACCGAGGACGTTAAATGCCTGGCAGGATTATTTGACAAACCTGTTTACGGATGATAGTTTTATTATCAGTTTCCAGCCAAACACTTTAATCATAATTGAACTGTTTTTTCAACAGTTACAGGCTTTTAAGGGGGAGAAATGAAGAAAGACTGGCGTGAACTGATAAGTCAACCCAAATACGGCATAAAGACTAAAAAAGACATCATGGTGCCCGTGCGGGACGGCGTGCGCCTGGCGGTAAATGTCTATCGACCGGATGCCCCGGGGAAGTTCCCGGCGCTGTTTGCCATGGGGGGCTACGGCAAGGAACTCCAGGAAGTGCTTATTCCGCCGCAGCCCCTTAATAAGAGCGCCGTCTGGGACGGCAATATAGAAGCCGGGGATACTCCCAAAATAGTGTCCCGGGGCTATGTCCACGTCATTGCCGATGCCCGGGGGACCGGCGCATCTGAGGGTGAATTCGTCGGCATGACCACGCAGCAGGAAGGGCAGGACGGCGCCGATATCGTGGAATGGATAGCCCGGCAGCCCTGGTGCGACGGCAATGTGGGCATGATAGGGTATTCCTATTACGGCATGATGCAGCTGAAGGTGGCTATCCATCAGCCGCCACACCTCAAAGCCATTTTCACTTCTCATATCGCCGCCGACTTTTATCGGGACATGGTATATGCCGGAGGCGTTCTCAATCTATTCGTCTACGGACTGTGGGACGGCCGCCACGGGACGAGCGGCTTTGCCCCGAAGAACGCCGTGTCGCTGATGATGAAAACCCTGCCCAGAGATGAGCTGGAGCGCCGGCGCAACGAACTCCTCAATCACCCCGATATCAAATACTACCCCAATATTTACCACCTGCTGAAATACCCCCAGAAAAATCCCAGTTTCTTCGACATGGTGATGAATCCCTTCGATGGACCTTACTGGCAGGACAAGTCCATTTATCCTTTCTTCGACAGGATAAAAGTACCGACGTACGTTATCGGCAAGGTCGGCGGCATAAAAGGCTACTGGGACGTCTATACCGGCATCAATACCACCAAAAAGTTATTCGTGAAACCCACCGGGCCCGAGGAGCGACCCTGGAGGGAGGACTTTGAATTAGCCATCCGGTGGTACGACCACTGGCTCAAGGGCAACGATACCGGTATTATGGACGAGCCGCCTATCAAGCTGTTCGTGCCCGGGGTCAACCGGTACCGTTATGAGCAGGATTGGCCCTTAAAGGGTATTGATTATACAAATTGCTACCTGCGTCGCTGGGAAGGGCTTTCCTTTGAGCCGGAGCTGCTTCAGCCGGAGCCCGACTGCTTCCTGCAGCAGCCGCTGCATCTTTCCAGCAAGAGGGACTCGGTGAAATACGTCAGTCCGGCGCTGCCTGCCGACCTGGAATTAATTGGCCCGGCGGCTTTTAATTTCTTTGCATCCATCGACCAGGACGATACCAACTGGATAGTCAAGCTGTCCGACGTGGCGCCGACCGGTGCGGAGAGGCCCGTGTCCAAAGGCTGGCTGAAGGCATCCCACCGGGCTGTTAACGCTAAAAAGTCAAAACCGTATGCCCCGTATCACCCCCACACCAGCGCCAAGCCGGTCAAGCCCGGTGAAATAAATGAATACGCGGTAGGTCTGGGTAATATTGTCAATGTCTTTAGAGCCGGACACCGCATCAAGCTGGAAATAGAGAGCCTGGAGTCCCCCCGCGACCCCGAGATACAGATTCACTATCATCCCCATCTGAACAGTGCCAGGACCACGCTTCATAAAATTTACCGGAACAGCGAATACCGGTCGCACCTGGTGCTGCCGGTTATCTCCGGGAAAGAGGCGGTGCTGGAAACGATGAGCGACGAGAATTTCCAGGGAGGCGTTTAGAGGACGCATCACCCGTGTATCACGGTTATTCTGCCTTAGTTGGGCGGGCAGACCGGTCTGAGGCCCGACCCGGCAATGTTGAGGAGTGCCTGTTTACCGGCTTCTGATAGACCGAGAGATTCCAGGTCCTTTTCCAACGTATCCAGGTCGCCGTAACCAACGACGTACCCGTTCAGTCGCGCCGCGGCGGTGGAGTCCCTGAAATCCGCCTCGTCCGGGTAAATTGCGTAGAGCCCGTTCACAATATCAGCCCTTTGCCGCAGGTTATATTTCTGGTGGTAGTCCTCGGCTGCATAGAAAGCGGTATAGGGTTCGATGTCCGTGTATATTTGCCTCCCCAGCCTGTTCTCCTCCGCCTCTTTGGATTCTATAGCTAGCTGGTGCTGTTGTTCGTTTGTATAAAAGATAACCGAGCGATATTGTGATGAATAAGCGGGCGACACGGGACTGTGGCTGCACCAGAAAGCGTCCAGCAGTTCTTCATACGAGACTACGGTGGGGTCGTATTCTACACGGACAGTCTCGATGTGGTCACCGATATTGCGGTAAGTAGGACTGCCGGTAGTGCCTCCGGCATACCCCACGGCGGTGCGGATAACTCCCTCGATACTCCCGAACCGGGAGTCTGATTCCCAGAATCAGCCCAGGGCGAAATACGCAGTCTCCAGGGGACTGTGAGGGGCTGTGTCCAGCAACGGCAGTGTCGATACGGTTAATGCCGGTCCGGTGGCTGGGGCGGTCGTTACGGTTGGAGGCGGTGGTTCGGTAGAAGGTTCGACCGTATCATCTGGTTGTAGTGCCGGTTCTGCGGACGGTGCGGTTGCAACGCTTGACGGCGGTTTTACTGTAACCTCCCTGCTGGTTACGGGTATGCCGCAGCCGGATGCATTCGTTATCGAGATAATGCCCAGAGTTGATACCAGGAACATTAATAATACCTTTTTCATAGTCATTTTTTGTTATACCGGTACAGTGCGCGAGTTTACCTGATAATCCTCCTACTAATATTGTATAATCAATTCCACCGGCGTTGCCAGCCAGCACGAAAAATTGGCGGGGCACCGGCGGTATGATAGAATATCGGCTATGAACGACGTTCCTTACGTTCACGGTTATTCTAATAAAGAATATCGGCGGCTTTCCGATCAGGCTAATACCTTAAGCCGTCTGCTGCATCACGATTCCGTATTCCGTCCCGCCGGACTGGTGCTTGCTGGAAGCCGGCTGCGGGACCGGGGCGCAGACGGTGATTGTGGCGCCGCAAAATACGCAGTGTGATTTTATTTCCATTGATATTGCCGAAGATTCGCTGGCAAAAGCCGAAGAGAGTGTCAGGCAGATGCGAATCCGTAACGTCAGGTTTCAGGTTGCCGATGTATTCAACCTACCTTTTGATGAAGAGTCGTTTGACCATGTTTTTGTCTGTTTTCTTCTCGAGCATCTCCGGGACCCGGTTGGCGCGCTTGTCTCGTTGAAAAAAGTCCTTAAAAAAGGGGGGACGATAACCGTTATCGAGGGGGACCACGGGTCAGCCTATTACCATCCGAGGAGTCAGCCAGCACAAGCCACGATACAATGTTTGATTGACGTTCAGACCGCGATGGGAGGAAATTCACTCATCGGTCGTGAACTGTATCCTTTGTTGATTGCTGCCGGATTTGACGGTGTCTCTGTCTCGCCGAGGATTGTATATGCGGATGCCAGCCGGCCGGAGTTAGTGGACGGCTTTACCAGAAAGACGTTCATAGCCATGGTGGAAGGGGTGAGGGAACAGGCTGTCCATCGCAGGTTGATTACCAGGGCGGCGTGGGACAGGGGCATTAAAGAACTCTATCGCTCCGCCGAGTCAGACGGCACTTTTTGTTATACCTTTTTCAAGGCTGTTGGCAAGAAATAAAGATGAGATTTTATAACAGCTTTTCAGCAACTTGAGGATATGATAACCGACTAAAAGTAAAGTGGAGCCGGGGGGACAAAAGGCAGTTAAACATGTTACAACACGTACGTGTAACATTTGAATTGCGGTGCCGATTAATAGTAAGATTATTAGCGTTATCACGCTTGATATGGATTTATTGAATGGTTGACTGGTTACTAACGGCAACGACGATATACTGTGATGCCGTTGAAGATGAAGTGACTTTCATCGCCGAAAAAGACGGCACTCTGAAATGCACCGGTTATAATATATATGCCAGCCCCGATAAAAATACTATGAGTACCATGAAACACAAGAGTAAACGTTTGAAGAAAACAATAAAATGCGAAGGGCTGGACTGCCACCGGATTAGGCAATATAAGAATAAGCTGTTCTCCGGGCAGGCTTAAGCGGATATCATAGGTTGTGAATAACGGAAATTCGGTAAAGATACAAATCCAGAACGTTTCACTAAATTTCGGCGGTGTACGGGCGCTGAGTGATGTCAGCGTTGATATAAAGGATAAGGAAATCCTGGCGATTATCGGGCCCAACGGTGCCGGCAAGACCTGCCTGCTAAACTGCATCAACGGTTTCTACAAGCCGCAAACAGGTGAAATATACTTCGAGGGGAAGCGTATCACGCGCATCAGGCCGGACAAGGCGGCAAAACTCGGGCTGGCAAGGACCTTCCAGAACATAGAGTTGTACACAGGACTGAGCACTCTTGATAATATAATGGCCGCCCGGCACGTCATGATGAAGCAGAACGTTTTCACCAGTGCCCTGTACTTCGGGCCAGCCCACAAAGAGGAAATCATCCATCGGCGGACGGTAGAGGATATAATCGATTTCCTGGAAATCGAGCCGATTAGGAAGACGGTTGTCGGCATGCTTCCCTACGGAATACGTAAAAGGGTGGAACTGGGCAGAGCGCTGGCACTGGAACCTAAAGTGCTGCTCCTCGACGAGCCGATGGCCGGCATGAACCTGGAAGAGAAAGAAGATATCGCCCGCTTCATTATCGATATTTTCGAAGGGCAGGGCGTTACCTACCCGGACAGTCGTCAGCTGCATCGTCCTGGTAGAACATGACATGGGCGTTGTCATGGACATTGCTGACAGGATTGTGGTGCTGGACTTCGGACAAAAGATCGCTGAAGGAACGCCGGACGAAATCAAGAGCAATCCCGAGGTCATCGCCGCCTATCTCGGTGAAGAAAAACGTTAGGCGATGATACATGATTCTTAGCCTTGTATCGAAAGCAAGCATTTCACTGTCATTCTGAGCGTAGCGAAGAATCCGTTTCAGCCAGTTCTAATACGGATTCTTCGTCGCTTTCGCTCCTCAGAATGACATTTGATACAAGACCATGATTTTTTGAATTAGGGTGTAAGCTTGGGGGAAATACTCCGTTAGAGATAAACTGACCTTATGGTTCACTGATTTCCGTAAACCTCAAATCGGGAATTACAGTCAGTCCCACTTCCTCTCGTCGATTATCCCCTGTTTGTCCTCCGGGATACTGCCCGGCGGTACGAATTCAATCCTGTCTATTTTAATACGGCACACGTCCTGGAATTTCTTGTTTATATCTGCGGAAATTTTAGCCTTATCGGCTCCCGTTTCTTTCAACTCGACTTTACATGTCATTTCATCGCGGTGCTGTTGGCGGGTAACGACCAGCTGGTACGCGGAGATTTGACCGGAACCGGTAATCGCCTGTTCGGCCTGCCTGGCAACGACGAACATACCCCTGACCTTGACACGCCCGACAATACCGGTAAGTCTGTATGAAGTACGTCCGCAGGCACATGGTTCGGTGATATATGACGACATGTCGCCGGTGCCGAAACGTACCAGACCCCAGTCAGGACTGTGAATAGGTGTTACCACGATTTCACCGACCTCGCCGGGTCCTAATTGCTTACCCGTTTCCGGGTCGACTACCTCGATGACATAGTCATCCATGAAGTGCATACCGGACTTCTGACTGCATTCGTAGGCGATACACCCGCCCGGCTCGGTGACGGCATACGCCTGGTAAGTATCAATATTGTATTCACCTTCGAAAATCGTGCGGAGAGACGGCGCCAGCATTTCGCCGGTAAACCAGGCACGCTTCAGAGTGTAATCTTTGTTAATGTCATTGCCCACTTCCCTGACACGGTTGATAACGGTCATGAGGAAGCTGGGGGTGCCCACGAAACCGGTCACTTTCAGGTCTTTCATGATTTGAACCTGCAGGTCGGTATTGCCGGTGCCAGCCACCACCACGGTAGCCCCGCAGTCGCGAGCGGCTTCGTGGAAGAGGATTCCGGCGGGGGACATGTGGTAGGTAAACGTATTGATGACCACGTCGCCTTTCCTAAAGCCGGCAGCCCAGAACGATTTAGCAAAAAACTTGATGCTTGACGGTTGTATCTCGTAGATAGGTCCCGGTGAAATGAAGACTCGTTCCACTTCTTCGAGCGGAATCGTTAGAATCCCGCCATAGGGCAGGTGCTGCTTTTGCATTTCCAGCAGGTCTGTTTTACGGGTGACGGGCAGCTTTTCCATGTCTCTGACCATGCGAATCTCTTCCGGACCAACCCCCACCCTGTCCAGCTGCGCTTTAACTGCCGGGGCATACGTACAGGCATGCTTTATCGTCTCGGGCAATCTGGTATTGAAATACTTTTCCCTGGCGACAGGAGACATCGTTTCCAGTTCGTCGTAATATTCGTCCGGCCTGATGTTTACAGCCATCTCTTGCGTCTCCGGTAATGTTTAACCTGGCGGTAACTCTTCTTGGTGCCGACTGCCGAAAGACCGATATAGAACTCCTTGACGTCCTCGTTGTTTTCCAGGAAATCGGCGCTGCCGTCGAGGACAACCCTGCCATTCTCCATTACATAGCCGTAGTCGGCAATGCTCAGCGCAATCCTGACATTCTGTTCCACCAGCAGCACTGAAGAGGCTCATCGAGCATCATGAGTTTCGGAGTTGCCATCATCGCCCGCCCGATGACCAGCATTTGCTGTTCGCCACCGGACAGGTAACCGGCCGTATTTTTTCTCAGGTCTTTAAGTCGCGGGAAGTAGTCATAGACCATCTCCAGATCCTGCTTGATGGCATGGCGGTCGCGGCGGTTGTGAGCGCCGACGAGCAGGTTTTCTTCGGTCGTCAGGTGCCCGAAAACGCGGCGTCCTTCCAGCGCCTGGATGATGCCCAGTTTACCGATTTCCTCGGCGCCCTTTTTCTCTATCCTTACGTCGTTCCACTCGATGCTGCCGTCGGTAACTTCGCCTTCTTCCACGTGGAGCAGACCGGATATGGCTTTAAGGGTAGTGCTCTTGCCGGCACCGTTAGCGCCGAGAAGAGCGATAATGGCACCGTCCTCCACGGTCATGGAGACGCCGTGCAGCACCCGGATAACGTTGAGATAGGTGACCTCTATGTTATTCAGTTTGAGCAAAGCTTTACTCCATGTACGGGGCCCTGCCGCAACAGAACCCCGTACACGCTTTAACTATTTACCGAACCAGTCGAATTTCTCGTATTCCACTACCGGAGCATCAATCCAGTCGGTAAGCGGGACGATGTTACCGCCCTGTACCTGGAATACGCGAACGGACTTGGACAGCCGGTTATCTCCGGGTGTGTAACTTACCGGACCGTGCAGTCCGCCGACAGTGTAGTTCTTTAATTTCTTAATACCCTGCTCTTCGATGGCTTTCCAGGCTTCCGCGTCACCATTGGCAAGTTTATCATAACCGACATTGTCCAGTGCTACCCGCAGGATTTCAGCAACAATAAGACTCTGTGCCCAGGTGGTGATGTAGTCCATATTGCCGGCGTCCTCGGGATGATTGGCTTGCAGGTATTCGGTCATCTTCGCCATACCGGGGACGTCATCACCCCAGTTTACGGTTGGGAATACGCCGTAAACACCCTCGGCAATGTCCGCTCCGGCTATATCGATTAAAGCCTTGGTGAATCCTGCGTGACCTGAACCGATGGTTATGCCCGGGAACATACCCAGTTCATGAGCGTTCTTGACAATCAGCGCGGTTGGGGCCGGTGTGCTGGAGATATAAAGCACATCGGGATTCAGCGCCTTAATCCTCGTCAAAGATTCCATCTCGGATGTAGTGGTCTTGGAATGCTCTTCCGTGGCGATGATTTCGATACCGAGTTGTTCGGCATAAGCCCTGGCAGCATCCCTGGCGCCGTATCCGGTGGTGTTGTTCAGCAGGTGCAGTGCCATCTTGGGTTTGCCGGAACCTTTCCAGATATTTTCCATGTAATATTTGGCGAATACCAGGAAATCATCACCATAGTCAGGCATCTGCCCGTAGATATGCTGTGGCGGGCGGTAAAGAATCGGGGATGCGTGGTATAAAGCAGACAGCCTTCATCCATGAACCTCTCGACGATGGTGACTACCTTGGCGGCATCGTAGCCGTTGTCCAGCCAGACTACCTCTATCTCATAGCCGTTGACACCACCGAGTTCATCGTTGATATAGTCAATACAGTCGAGGTTTCCATGCCCCATAGGGGCTCCCTTTTCCGCCGCCGGTCCCGTAGTCGGCGTGGTTATGCCCACTTTCAGCGTCTTGCCCTCTTTACTCTCACCGCAAGCGCTGAGGAAAGGCAATAATGCCACTACCAGCGTCATGCAGGTGATTGCGGTAATCAACCACAATTTTCTTTTTACCATTTTTAGCCTCCTTTATTATACACTCCAGTCTTTGTGTATTTTGTAAAGTAGTATATCACATATGGGTACCTCCTTGTATTATGTCTTAGTATGAAAATGGCCAGAGACGATAGGCGGCTTTGAATAACGACCAGCGGCGGGCTAGTCCCCTCGGCTCTAATATAAGAAAGAGGACGATTACCAGACCGAAAAGCATGGGAGTAAGACCGGAGGCGAAGCCTGCCGGGAGCATCTCGGTGCCCTCCAGGAAGGGTACGACTTCCATGGTAAGCACCTGCTGGAGGAGGCGGATAAAAACCGCTCCGAGTACGGGTCCTATAGCCGTGCCCAGGCCGCCGATAATTATCATGCCCACGTATAATATGGACTCCGTAAAACTGAAGAACTCGCCCAGCAAAAGTCGATAGTAACAGTGTGCCAGCAGGGAGCCGGCAATGCCGGCGAAAAAGCAGCCGATGAAGAAAGCGAGCAGTTTGTAGTAAAGCAGGTTGATACCCATTACTTCGGCGGCAAGGTCGTTGTCACGTATGGCGATGAAAGCCCTGCCGACTTTAGTGCGCGCCAGATTCTTGGCAATGAAAACGCAGATAACGGCGATGATTATTACCAGGTAATACTGACTGGTCCGGCTGGCAAATTCAAAACCGGCTATCGATGCATAAGGTGCCTTGAGCCCGACGGTCGCCCCCGTCAGTCCCCAGTGGTTGATTACCCAGATAATGATAAACTGGGCGGCTATCGTGGTAATTGCCAGGTAGAAGCCCTTGACCCTTACCGATGGGATGCCGAAGACAAGTCCTATCAGCCCCGAAACAACACCGGCGCTGACCAGTCCGACCAGGAAGGGCAAATCGAATCTATAGGTAAGTACGGCTGATGTATAGGCGCCGACGGCAATGAACCCGGCATGACCGATGGATAGCTGTCCGCAGTAACCTACCAGCAGGTTCAAACCGGTAGCGGCGATAACCGTAATGGCGATCAGGTTGAACACACTCAGCCAGTAATTGCCGAAATACAGGGGTATCGTGAAAAGGAAGACTAAGAAGCCGATAAACAGCGCCCAATGCGCCTTAGTGCGCACGATTGCCATATCCGTGTCGTATGTATAATTGCGCACGCCGCAGGGTAATGTCATCCGTTAAATCCTCTCTATGCGTTCCTCTCCGAAAAGTCCGAACGGTTTAATCACCATGACGATAATGATAATCACGAACGGTATGATTTCCTTGACGCCCGGCCACGTGTGCTCGGTAAGATAGCCGCCGCCGTAGCTTTCGGCGAGTCCGATTATCGGTCCGGCAACTACCGAACCGATGAACGAATCAAGACCGCCCAGTATCACCACCGAGAATGATTTCAGGCCTGTTTCCACCAGCCCGTGAGTGATGCCACTGATGCTCGAAATCAGGATTCCACCGATGGCGGCTACGACACAGGCGAACATCCATGACATGGAAAATACCCTGGTGACCGGTATGCCGCATGCCTGCACCGCCATCTGGTCATCGGCGGTTGCCCGCATGGCAATTCCCATCTTGTGATAACGAAAGAATAGTGTCAGCAATACGAATGCGATAATGCAAACTCCGATTACCCACAAATACTGCTGTGAGACCACGGCAGAGCCGATATGAATAACCTCTATGGGGAAAAGACGCGGCAGGGCATCGACACTCCATGGCCAGATGAACGTTATCACTCCCTCCAGGAAATAGCCGAGTCCCAGCGTTACCGTAATTAATGATAGAATCGGCTGCGCTATCAGCGGGCGAAGGGCGAAACGCTCGATTACCCAGCCCAGGAACAATGCGAAGATAAGGACGGCGGGAAAAGCCAGGTATTGCGGCAATTTCACCTGTACCAGCATGGAATAGGTGAACCAGGAAGAAATCAGCACTATCTGTCCCAGCGCCAGGTTGGCGACACTGCTGGACTTCCAGATGAGGGCGAAACCCAGTGCGATGAGGGCGTAAACAGCACCTACCGTTATGCCGGTGATAGTGAATTGCAGGAATTTGCCGGACACAAGGCAGCCAAGTATCACCGCTACAACAACAATACCCACGATTGCCCACAACACAGTTCTGGTAAGAATCTTGCCTGCTCCAGGCCTCGCTATATTCTGCACTGTTTCTAGATACTCCTCACTTTGATGCTGGTGGTGACAACCCCTTTTCTGCCGTCGCGGTAAGTTACCGGTGCCTGTACGTCCACTGACTCGCTGTTATCGTACATGGCGGTAATCAGTACCTTATACCTGTCCTCCATGAATTCTCTTCTCAGTTTCCGGGTGCGGGTCAATTCCGCTTCATCCGGGTCGAACTCCTTATGCAGCAGGACGAATTTCCGGGCGCGTGACTGCTCCGGCAAATACCCGTTAACGCGTTCCAGGTCCTGCCGCACCAGGTCAGCGACCTCGTCTTTCTGCGAAAGATCGACGAATGTAGTATACGGTATACGTTTTTTCTCCGCCCATTTGCCCACCATAGCAAAATCTATGTTCACTATGGCGGAAACGAAGTCCCTTTGTTTGCCGCCGATGACCATCGCGTCCTTGATATAGGGGCTGAACCGGAGCCTGCCCTCGATGTATTGCGGCGCATATTTAGCCCCCGAGCTCAACTCTCCCATGTGCTCGAGGCGGTCCATAAATATCAGGTGCCCGTCATCATCGATATTGACGGCATCGCCGGTATGACACCAGCCGTCTATCAGGGTTTATCCTTATGATAACCCCTGAACATGCACTCGCTGGAAACGAGGAGTTCACCCCCGTCGGTAATCCTTACCTCGGTACCGAGTGCCGGACGCCCGACGCTTTCAAATTTTATTTCCCCCTTGCTGTGTGAAGAAATCAGTCCGGCCTCCGTGCTGGCATAGCATTGCCGGAGTTCGACGCCAATAGCATGAATCAGCCGGAAGGTGTCGAGGCTCAGTACCGAACTACCGGTGACGGCGAACCTCACATGACTCAGGCCGAGCCTGTCTTTCAGATGCCGGAACAGAGCATGAAAGGCTATGCCGTGAAGAAGTCTCCAGAAAATATTGGGTTTCTTACCCTCGAACATAAGGTCCGCTATCTTGTGTCCCACCGGCAGGAACAGTTTATAGGTCAGACGTTTTAGCCAGTGCGCATCAACCATTTTAACCTGTATCTCGCTGACCAGGCCTTCCCACTGGCGCGGACCGTAAATCACGAAGTTCGCCTCTGCAATCGTTTCCGGCTCCTCCGGGAAATTCAGCTTGGCGCCGGTCAGCAGGTGGGGAATAGTGGCGAAGAAGCTGTCCCCCACCCAGGCTGCCGGGAAATTAGATATAAGGTCGTCGTTCCTGTCCATCGGGTAGCGGTCGACGAATCCCCGGGCGGTGGTTATTAGGGCATGGTGAGTCAATTCAGCTCCCTTGGGTAGTCCGGTAGTCCCCGACGTGTAATATATGAAAGCTACATCTTTTCCTTTGCCCTCGTCCACGTTCTTTTCGAAAAGTCCCGGGTGTGTTTTTTCATACTCCCGGCCCAGTGCCGATACTTCGTCGAAACTGATGAGTATCGGATCGTCATAATTTCTCAGGCCTTTGGGGTCCCAGTAAATGACTTTTTTCAGCCGGGGCATTTCGTTCTTGATTTCGAGAAACTTGTCGGTCTGTTCTTGGTCGTTGACGATGGCGAATTTAGCGTCGGAATGCTCGGCGATGTATTTAACTTCGGACGGTATCGAATCGACGAAAATACCGGTAGCGATAGCTCCGGCCGCCTGCGCCGCAAACTCTCCCCAGAACCATTGCGGCTCGTTGTCTCCGATGATGCAGACAACGTCGCCTTTCTCCAGTCCCAGGCTTATAAGCCCGAGTGAGAAGTTTTTTACATTTGTATAATAGTCCTGCCAGCTGTATGTCTTCCATATCCCGAACATCTTCATAGACATGGCTGGCAGATTGCTCCACCGGGCGCAGTTGCTTTTAATTATCTGAGGGATTGTATCGCGCTTTTCCATGGGTATCCCGGAATGATTATCAGCCATCAGTGATTATATATTACTCCCGTACGGGAAATGATTATTTCCGTATAACTTCTGGATATACAACTTTATTTCAGATGCACCTGTTAACGGGTTAGCTTAACATATAGAAATTTTACGTGTCAATCCTGCCGGTCGCCCTGAATATCGTCAGGATTGATATCACATGCAGACCGTGGTACCGGTTGCCTTGGCAATCAGCTTGCCGTTCTGGTCGGTTACCGTCATCTCGGAAACGCCGATCCTGCGTCCGCTCTTGACGACCCGGCACTCGGCGATGATTTCGTCACCTACACTGGCGCCGGCAATCAGGTGGATATTGAACTGGCTGGCAATACTGGGCCTCCTCAGCGAGTTGGTGGCGTAGGCAAATGCCTGGTCGGCGGCGGACATCACGATACCCCCGAAGATGAAGTCGTTGAAGTTACGGTATTCAGGCTTCAGTTTCATGGACACCTTGGCGTAACCGGGAGTCAGTTCAAGTAATTTCAAGCCCAGGAATGCGGCAATCGGTTCGGTTGCTTCTTTTGCTTTCAGGTCTTTCACGTAATCAACAGACTCGTTTTCCAGAATAAACCTCCAACAGGAACAATAGTGAATTTCATCACATTATAGCATAGAGGTTGGAACGGTCAATATTCTGTATTGACAAATGGGGTAGTAATACATTCATAATAAGCATCGGGTATCATAAGCTTTGCCGAAAGGGGGATATGAAATGTCCGTTTATTTAATGCTGACGACGCTGACCGATGCCGGAAGGAAAGCCCTGCAGGAAGACCCCGAGATTCTGAAAGAATATCCTGGAAGCTCCCAGCAACGAGGCGGTGGCGAAACTGGCAATACGTCTGAGCGCCAAAGGTACCACGCAGACGCTGACGTTGACCGCCATTACCCTGGATGACCTTATCGCTACCTTAAAAGAAGGTAAAGCCCCCTGGTAACATTTTATGAAATTATTTTCCACGCAATTCAGATTAGAGTTTATCTTTTTAGGAGATATACTGAATGCTTGTTGTAATGAAAAATGATGCCACCGAAGCACAGGTGCAGGCAGTCATCGAAGAGATCAAGGCCATGGGTTTCCGTGGCGTACCCATGCCGGGGGCTGAGCGTACCGCCGTCTGTATCCTGGGGAACAAGGGGCCGGTAGAGGATGCCGGCCTACTTTCGATGGATGGCGTTAAAGAAACCATCGTGGTGACTAAACCGTACAAGCTCGTCAGTCGGGAGACACAACCCGGGTCTACCGTGATAAATATCGGCGATATAAAAATCGGCGGCGGCGGGTTTGTTGTCATGGCCGGTCCCTGTGCCGTCGAAAGCGAGGAACAGGCATTCAATATTGCGAGAATCGTTAAAAGTCACGGTGCCAAGGTATTTCGTGGCGGAGCTTTCAAGCCGAGGACATCGCCGTACAGTTTCCAGGGGCTGGGTGAAGAAGGCCTCAAAATTCTGGCTAAGGTCCGTGAAGAAACCGGATTGTTGATTGTTACCGAGGCGACCGACCATATAAATATCGACATGGTGGAAAAGTATACCGATATTATCCAGATAGGCGCCCGGAATATGCATAACTACTCGCTGCTGAAAAAAGCTGGGCAGTCTTCGAAGCCGATACTGCTGAAACGCGGCTACGCCGCGACTATCGAGGAACTGCTTATGTCTGCCGAATATATCATGTCGGAAGGGAACCGTAAGGTAATACTGTGCGAGCGCGGTATCCGCACGTTTTCCGATAATACCAGAAACACGCTCGACCTGAGTGCCATCCCGGCGATCAAAGAGGTTAGTCATCTTCCCATCGTCATCGACCCCAGCCATGCCGCCGGCAGGAGAGAATACGTTATACCTCTGTCAAAAGGCGCTGTGGCCGTAGGCGCGGACGGATTGCTGGTGGAGGTTCATGATGACCCTCCGCATGCTCTTTCCGACGGTATGCAATCGTTATATCCTGAAGGATTTGCCCAATTAATGGCCGAGATAGGCGTAATAATGGGCCGTTAGCGGTAGTATAGCTATCGAATGAAAGGCGGCTGCGACTTTTCCAGTTATTGTTATTGAGTTTATAAATATATAAAGGGCTCTCCGGAATCTGAAAAACGCACCGGAATATCTCCCAGCAGGGGCTGGAGCCGGTCAGCTAGGTCTTTCATGCCGGGTTCCTCGCTTCTTTCGTGCCCGACAACTATCATGGCTTTGTTAAAGCCCAGAGCCGCCGCGTCGCGGACATAAGCGCTTAATGTCCATTCGGTGATTTCTCCGCAGACCATGACATCAAGCTGCTCATCATGCATTAAACTGGCCGGCATTTCTTCATGACCGAGTCCCAGGCTTCCGCCGCCGACCAGTATGCCAACCCGGCGGCATTTCATTTCCTCATGCCGAGTGCCTTCTTTAGAAAGCCGACCAGGGCAGACAGGGATATTTTTCTAGATATTGGCATTTACATATCCAAGGTAGACACTATACAATAATAGATCCGGGGAATTTAAGAGGATGGAGATAATGAATTTTCTAAATAACGGTATATTGATTCAAGATACTAATAGAGAGCCAATGGAATTTTTGGAAAAAGTTAATTTCACGGAACCTCAATTCCAGAGTTTCAGGGACTATCAAGGGTTAGGTAGGTATTATTCGTGGCCTTTACAAATAGAGAACGATGATTTATCCAAACAACTTACCACTGAAACAGAAAGGTGGTTCGTTAAACAATACCCTGATGATATGGTTTCATATAATTCAGAGATAATACCGGATAGAAAATTTTGTATTGAGTATATCAAGCATTGTAGAGTAAAGGATATAAAAATCAGGGTATTATTTTGCCAGACTGACATGGAAGAACCTGTTTGGGATACTCCAATGCCAAAGCTAAATTTTCTTGGCTATGATTATTCTACACCTGAATCCTTTTATTCTTCAATACCTGAGGATTTACTAGAGCCTGTGAGGACTTATATGGACTATCCTATATACCAAGCCTTAGTTAGGTGCAAGGATCTATTGAACAATAATAAGTTATTTGAAACTGAAGAAGACATAAGAACTTATATAGAAAGAAGAAATAAAGTAGCAGAATCAGATATTCAATGGAGTACACGATTAATGAATGATCAAGAATTTCCAGTTCATTTAGTTGAAACAGATTGCGATTTTATAATATTCCGCTTATCGGAAGTAATGGGAGAATTGTAAAAATAAAAACTACATTGGTTATTAATACTGACAGATAGTGTGCCGTGCCTGCGGATAAGCCCTTTACCAGCTAGCACCTTAACGCCACCGGCCTTTACTATTATAACGCCCGTTACTATAATCTGGGGTATCTGTCCTGAACAACATCTTGTCTTTTTTGACTCAGGTCACAAAAGAGGCTTTTGTAGGGTAACGCTTGCCAGCAAAGTAACTTTGATACACACATCATCGTATTTTTGTTTAAATTAAAAGACCACCTGGTGTTTGTGAATAAGGAATCTTGGGAGGATTTGGGATAAAGTATAAGAGACTACTTTGTAATCGTTTAGTCACATTTTTATTTAAAGCATACAGGATAACATACTATCTTAATGTTTGTTTGAATAATTATTGGATTTCTCTAACCTGCGTCTTAACACAACGGCTTTAGCATAGAAAATAATCGCACCAGCAATAGCTACAAGGATTAATCCGAATAATGCCGGTAAATCAAGTAACTTTCCAGCAATATAGGCTACCGGTGCCGCGATTAGAAAAAGACCAAATGCAAGAATATATTTTCTCACTGCATGGTTTTTTTCCACTAATAACCATCCTGTAGAAAACAATAAAACTATTCCAATAAAAACAATTTCTTTTATATAATTGCCCATTTCTTTTTATTATATCATTTATATTATTCTAAGCTATCAAACCAATCACCAAGCCAATCCAATCCGTATGGACCCCATACAACCACACCATAGTATAGAAGGACAGCACCAACTGCTTCAGGACCAGCTATACCTGCTACTCCTGCTGCTGCCAGTACATATTCAGGAGGTACACTGCTAAGCCTAGGGCCTAAAAATTCGATAGGATATTTGAAAGTAATTCTAGCAATTTTCAAAAGGCAAATGTTTGCAAAATGTTAGCAAGTGGTAAACATAAAGTTGGTGAAACCACTGAAATTGAAAGTGGAGCCGGGGGGATTCGAACCCCCTACCTTTTGACTGGAAGGTAAGTGATTCTATTGTATCTTTCTCAATATAATCCATACTAGATGCTCCTTTGCTGATCGTGTTTTCGGTATACCTATAAGATAAATTAAAGTATATTTCTGTATTTTCAGGTTTGATTATTCATCGATTTCTAGCGTTGATGAGTTTAGTATAGAACTAAATTAGTGATAATCCTAGTCATTCAAACGTTTTCGGTATACCGAAAAATAATAGACATTATTTATATATTTAATTCGTTCGTAAATGAGATAATATATGTAGACGGAGTGTTGAAGATAAATGATACACTGCCCATGCCGCCAGAGAACTTAAACTGTTCTCGAGACTATATCTTGTTTGTTCATCAGATACCTGAGATGAGTTTGTATAGCCCACCTAAGCTATTTATCCTCTTTCTGATCGTGGAATAATCTATTTCACCACGTAGCAGACGGCAGCAAGCAGTCCATACCCTATTGTCTTGTTTAAGAACTCTGAAGAGCTTAACAGGTAGTCGAGATAGCACCTTAGAAAACATTAATGCTTCCTTCATCTCGGGGATTATTGTTGCTGCTATAGTATCATTGTAATCATCAAGTACCGATTGGCCATTAATCAATGCTTTTTCTATTACAGTGGCACTGACTTGGGCACTCAAGATAGCATTGTATATCCCCTCACCTGTTAAGGGATCAGCTAAGCCAGCCGCATCTCCCAAGAGTATTGCTCTACCTCGCCCGAGAGTTGGTTGGCCAACAAATATCGGCAATAGTCCGGCAGCCCATTTGGTAATATCACGCCGTTCAAGTTTTAAGGAATCTAGATACTCACGAAAGACATGTTTCAATCTTTTCGACTTATTAACAGGGCAGGCAATACCAACCGATAAGTGGTTACTCTTTGGAAAAACCCAACCATACCCTCCCCTGACTCGACCTATATCAATCTCAATACGCGTTCGCCACCTGGCCAGATCTCCCTGAGAGACCCGAACCTGGCAAGTCAAACCTAGAATACATGCATGGTGGTTGCTTATACCTATCGCTTTGGCTACTCGACTTCTGGTCCCATCAGCCCCGACCACAAACGTACCGCGGAATTTTCCGACATTTGTTATAACTTCGACGTTCTCGTTATTAAGCTGAATAGTGAGAGCCTCTACTCCTTGAAGAGCATCAACGCCAGCACTTTGAGCCCTTGTAAAAAGAACGTGGTCGAAATTTTCACGCGCGACCGTATACATAATGGGAGTTGCAGAATCACCGTAGTAAGAGTGGCTTCCTTTTAACGTTATGATAGCACTAGAAATGACATTATCAACAAAGTTGCTAACGTCAATGCCTATAAGTTGAGCTGCTTTAACAGTTAAGCCACCGCCACAGCATTTATAGCGAGGTAATTTGGCTCTTTCGATAAGCAGTACTCTAGTTCCACGGACTGCCAGTTCATAGGCTAGAGTTGCCCCCGCCGGCCCAGCTCCAATAATGATGACCTGATAATTACTATCCAATGAAAGCTCCCTTTATCTTGCATGATAGTGTAGCCCAGATGAACGCTAAAATCAATCCGAAACCGTGATAAAAATCACGGTAATAAGGAATGGTTCTAGCTCTATAGGACCTAGTTGACAAACATGATTAATAGTATAGAATGATGGTACTACATATCGAGGGAAGTGATGTCTACGGATAGAAATGGTAAACGTGACATGGGGGTTCGGGCTTCTAGGGTATAAATAATTAGACGTAGTTTGAAAAGGAAATGGGGAAAAACAAAGAGGCTCTCACAACTTTTACTAAGATCATAAGACTTGACCCGAAGTATGCACTCGCCTGGAGGAAAAAAGGTGCAGCCCTAGGCAAGATGATGAGATACGATGAGGCTCTTGAGGCTTTCGACAGGTCAATCGAGCTAGACCCTAATGATGCTACTTCATGGAATGATAAGGCATTAGCCCTCAAAATTTTGGGGAGAAAAAAAGAAGCTAAAGAAGCTAAAAATGTTGAGAAGCGCCTCATGAAATAAGCTGAAAAGGCGGCAAAATTGTGATATGTGTTTTCTGACATATCTTCTCAATATCATCACGAAGCTGGTCGTTTTTACCTTTAAGGAGTCATTAACGCAACGAGTTGTAAGGCTTCATTTGATTGTGTTCCTTTCGCCACTACTCTATCAAGACCTCGACTTCTACGAGTGTTCGACATTAGGAGAAATAGGACACTTTTAAGGGCAAAGTACAATCGTTCCTTTTTTGGATATTTAATTTAGCCATAATACTCTAGACTTAAAAACTAGCGGACTTTTTTACTACATCATTGAGTAGCATTATTTGTAGTGTACGGTTTATGGAGAAGGGAGTACCATTAGGTACGCCTTAACAGCTCAATCGGTTAACGACCGCCTACTCCTGAGGTTATTATGACGGTAATTCTAACTTAATGATTGGTATCACTACTGGGGTCAGGTCAGTCATTTTCCGACCTTATTCTTCGCCTCCATATAGAAAGGAATATCCCTAGGCCAACACCGACAACACCAGCCACTACATAGATAACGATCCACCACCAAGCAATTCCCTCGTCCGTTACTGGCTCAATTGGCGTCTGTACCGTCGGTTCCGGCTCAGGTTCAGTCTGCGGTGTGGCTACCGTTTTATCCATAGGCTCTGGCACCAGTGTCGGAGTTGGGGTGGGTGTGAGTTCGGGTGTCTCGATTGTAGGTGGTTCTGCCACTTGTCTTTCGGGTTCCTTGACGGTAAAACTACCTGTCAATCCCCCGATGTTTATCGTGTATTCCCCTCCCATTGCCTCAGTAACCTTGAATTCAATTACTTGGCTTTGGCCACCCTTCAGAATTATTGCCTTGTTCTGGATATCTGTGCCATTGATTTTCAGGATAATTGTATAGTCGCCGGTCAAATCTCCAGTGTTGGTAACGGTGACACCGATAGTAACGGATTCACCCGTATCGACCTCAGCCGGGGTAACGATCATCTCGGCCACCTCAAACTTAGCGGGGGCCGTATGCGCCATCACAGTATAAATAGAGAAATGGCTAACCGGGGCGGTGATGGTATTTTCATCTGGGTCCGCGACACAGCCTTCAAGCTCAACCCAGGCTCCATCCTGCCAGGTCACTAGTGCCATCTTTTCCTCGGTTACTCCCTCAGGTAGTTCGGCATCTTTATAAATGAAAATCAAGTAGCCGAACGGGTCAAGCGTAGCGCCGGTGGGGCCGATGTTGTAAGTAAGGCATACGAACTCACAATCGGCCGGTGCATCGGCGGGTGCATTCTGTTTCTTGATGGTTATGAATCGCAGACGCCCGCCGTTCCTGTCTTTCCCGACGGTATTTTTGGGGATTATTACCTTGACCAATGTGTCAGCAGATTTAGCCGTGGCATCGATGACGAATTTCCCGGTGCTGGTGGTAAGTTCACTCAGACTGGTGGTATCGCCGCCGCCTCCACCGCCGCCTCCACCGCCACCGCCGCCTGGAGGGGGAGGAGGAGGTGTAATTACTGATGCTGTAGCCCCGAAAGGAGTGCCACTCAGGTCATCCAGTGATGGTGTCGTATTATCCCTGATCTTTGCCCAGATATAGCCGCTGTAGCCGTTAATGGCATCAATTTCTACACCGGTATAGAAGCATACCCACCAGGTCGAGTTAGCACTATTCCACCAGTAAAGCCTTAGTGTAGATTCTTCTTTCCCCGCAATGTCCGCATCGGTGTAGTAAAGCCTTATCTCAATTTCATTAACACCGCCGACATCATCAACACAGACATCCACATATTTGCCTATATCACCACTAAAGCCGGTGGTGGTGCCGGGATTGCCAGTGTATTTTGCTACGATAACCGTAGCCGTTCCATTTACGGAGACTGCAACGTCAGTTTCGGCGGTGGCATCAAGCGTACTATTTGATATCACCTGTGATATAGCTTTATCAACTCCGACTGTCAGCCAAGGAATAAAATCAACATACGCTGTTATGTTGTCGCCGGTACCGGGTCCAGCACCGCCGGGTCCACTGGCGTCTCCCCACCAGTTGTGCCTGGCGCTGATGTTTTCACTAACGCCCCCATTAAATACACCATAAGGCAAGTTAACGGCGATGTTGTTGAAGCGGATGATATTATAGGAAGAAGAAGAATCCAGGTGAATACCTGATTCTGTGGTGATGTTATCTAGTATATCGTTACCCAGCACCTCGTTGTCATCGCTGTCAGAAAACACAATGCCTTCCTGATTATTCTGGATAATATTATTTGCGATCTTGTTGTTGGATGACCCGGAGAGATAAATGCCGATTATACAATTGGTGATGGTACACTCGGAGATATTACAGTTTTCGACTCCGTCAAGAAATACTCCCCAATAGATCCCTGACAAGGACGTTATGGTAAGTCCGGTAATATTCACGTTGTCAGCCAGTATAGTAACAGTATCCCCTACACCATCCCACGCGACTATCGCGCTGTCAGCACCGTTAACCGACTGAATGCTTATACTCTTGTTCACGGATATGTTCTCGGTATAGGTGCCATCATCAACATGGACAATACCGACGCCTTCCTCAACGCCATCTATGCTGTCCTGAATACTGGCAAAGGCATAATGCCCCCAGCCTGGTGTAGTGCCATCATAGTCATCATCCACCCAGACTTCAGGCGGCAGCGTATAGGTAGTGAAAGTCTGTTCCTCTCCGTAAACAGTGACACTGCCGGTGGCTTTAGCCCGGTAGTAGTAAGGTGTGTCGGAGTCCAGACCGGTCAATTCCGCCGAAAAGGCGCCGACATCGGTCATGG
>SMTZ1_10002299_pt1 | contig 40350 bp, 43 predicted proteins | sample DeeMarSWOR136_30_FD_25667 | JGI IMG/M metagenome (IMG submission 25667)
AGGTGGGCGTTCTGATGGCGTTCTATCCGAAGCAGGACGTTCCGGTGGGGGCAATCGCCGGTTGGACGCGCATCGAGGAAATTTCGCCGCGCTTTTACGACTACGTGCGCATGTCCGAAGGCCCGATGTTCGGTGTGCGGGGAAGGCCGCTGGATTTTCTGTCCGTGACGGCGGCGTGGAACCCGGCCAAGCATAGGGTGGCGGGCAGCGTTCTGTCACAAACGAAAACCAGTCAGTTTCTCATCTCTCTTATGGTTCACAAGACGTTCGGAGGCGGAAAATGAAAAGACCGGCCTTCATCCTCATGGGCCTGCTGGCCATCCTAACCTTCCAGATAATCTCCAACTGCTCACAGCCGCTGGAAAGCAGCGACCTGACCGGAGGGATAGCCCCGACGCCCGGAACGAAGGTCGACACGTTGTTCGTGGTCGACACCGTGATTATCCCGCACGGTGGGAAGGTCGATACGGTCATTGTAGTGGACACGATCATACAGGTGGACACGGTGACCGTGGCCGACACGACCATCGTCGACACCGTGATAGTCATCGAACCGGGTTCCGGCGACTCGAAGATGCTCTGCGCGCGCCTGTCGTCGGCCCGGCAGGAAATTGTCTGGCTGTTTCGCAACACTGAGGCGCAGTATCACCTGGAGTTCGCTGCCCTGCCGGAGCGCGATCAGCCGACCCATATCCTGAGGGTGACAATCGACGGTCAGGTGTACGAATGGCATCTCACTGAAAGTGTCGAGCTGATTCTGGACCAGACTTTCTCGCCGAACGCGATTATTAGCATCATCACCAGCAAGCCGCCGTCGTTCGGCCACGCCATTGACATCTGCCTCACCGTCACGCGGCTGTAGTTGTTGCAGCGGAGACTTGACCGTAGGGCGGGTCCGCTTCGAACCCGCCGTTGTAACTCTTTTGAGCTTGACGGATAGGGGGTGACAGGCGTCTATTAGGTAGATTAAACCCACAGTTTCGGGAATGGTCGAGCTAAAGTTGCTATGAGGCCAGGATAGATGTTTCGCTGGGGGCAGACGAATAAAGCATGTGGCAACACCAAAACTGGGAAGTTTATCATGCCTACTAAACGATGCCCGGTGCTGACTGCAACGTTGGTCTTCGTTCTCGCTACCCTGGTGTCTTGCATTGTTGTAATGAACCGTAGGTTTGAGGCACAGCACCGGTTCTATCCAGTCGACTCTGTTTGGAACGTCGGAATCCCTTACGCTGAAGCCTTGGGGCACGTGTCTGATCGTAGCTGGTGGGACTGCCAGAACTTCACCATCTATATCCCCTTCTCGTCCAATGTCGAGCGTTGGCCCTTCGGGTCATTGAGGGAGCAAGTGGCCAAAGGCTATCTTCACATTGACTCTGTGCATGTTACGCTTCTTGGATCTGGCGTCAAGATTGCTCGGTCGTTACTGGTGCGCAACATACCAGCGGCGGACAGCGGGCATATCATCGTTGGCGGCACGCAACACTATGTCAGCGATGATACGCCGATACTCATTTCTGATACGCTGACTATTCCGGCGGATGAAGACAGTATTAGCGTAGAGTTCGTTCTGCGGTTGGTTGATAGTGTCACGAGTGCTGTTGCGGCAAAGCCATTCCTCTTCCGACTTCAGCGGCGAGAAGGGAAAAAATTGGCGCTCGACGTGCGATAGCCGAAGTAGTTCAGGTGCCCCGCGCCCATGACATCCGGGCGGGTCGGTTTGGATTGAGGAGAAAACGGAATGTGCAACTGTCTACTCTGTCGAATTGGACGGGCGGTCGAAAAAGGAAAGTTGAAAGAGCCGTTCAGGGCAGCCGACGTGAAGAAAGCCTGTCCGGGGAACAGAGACGGGACCTATTCGGGTACTCTGTCCCGGCACCGGAAAGGTAACCCGGGAGGCAACCCCGCTTACTTTAAACGGGTCGCACCGGGCAGCTACCGCCTGCTCAAGAAGTCAAGGTAGATCAGGAGCCTCGTGCTCCTGACATTCACGGCTACCCCGCCTCATTTCTTTACCAGCAGGACCGCCCAGGCTCGGATGAATCTTGGATGGTCAAGAACGGATAATCCAGCCTGCCTGGCGGCCAGCTCGACACCCTCACAGTATTCGGCCGATGCATGGTGGCTGGGCTCAACCACGAGGACCCTCCCACCCGGTTTCAAGGCCACCTGCGTTTGACTCATGAGAGCAGAAACATCCGCCGCATGGTGGACTACGAAGAAGGCCAGGGCGAAGTCGATCTGAGCCGTCAGGTCGTCGAGCGCAAGGCTCGTATCGCTGCAAATTCGTGCGTCGACCCGTTCGGCCATTCCATTGTCGACTGCCTGAAACTTGAGGGATTCGACCTTATCGGGATCAGTCTCAACGCCGACAACCAGTCCGTCTCGTCCCACCATCCGAGCCATCCCGAGACTGTAGTAGCCGTTTCCGAAGCCGATATCGAGCACTGTCATTCCCGGCTCGACAAAATCCGCCAGTATCCTCTTCGGGTGGTGAAAGAGATTCCTCAGGGTGCAGCAGAAGATGTGATCAAGCCAGTGAGAGCAGAATAGGCTGGCCACACTGTTCCTTTCTTGCAGTCATGGGAGACCTGCCCTCTGAGTACGTAGAAGATACTGTCCACTGTCTCCCATGTTACGGGCTTAGTGTAATGTATGGATCGTCTGAAGGTTATCAACTGGAAAAACGGTCCCATCGAGGGCGCTCGGGTGGGTTCGAAGCGGACCCGCCCTACAATACTCTACTCACTCGTACCGAATCGCTTTGACCGGGTTGGCGCGGGCGGCGCGCGTCACCTGGTAGCTGACCGTCGCCAGCGCCACGATCAGAGTTGCCGCCGCCGCCAGAACAAAAGTGGCCGTGCCGATACTGGTGCGATTGGCGAAACTCTCCAGCCAGCCGTTCATGGCATAGTAGGCGACCGGCCACGCAATCACGTTGGCGACTGCAATCAGGATCACGAACTCCTTCGTCAACAGCCCGAGAATGCTGGACACCGTGGCGCCGAGCACCTTGCGGATGCCGATCTCTTTGGTGAGCCGGGTGACACTGAACGAGGACAGCCCGTAAATACCCAGCACGATGATGAAAATCGCCAGAACCGTGAACAGGCTGTAGACCTGCCCGAAAAGCACGTCCGAGGCGTACTGCTGGTTATAGTAGTCGTCGAGGAAGAAGTAATCGAACGAGTTGCCGGGGAAGAAGGCATCGTACTGTTGATGCACGGCATCGACTGCCGCCCGCGTGTCAGCATCGTGCAGTTTGATGACCATCATGCCCATGGTGCCCCGGCCCTGGGGCATGAAGCGAAAGATGTGCGGCTCGAACGCCGCTTTGAGGGACTGCTGGTGGTAGTCCTTGAGCACGCCGATGATGGGGAAGATCTCATCCCAGTAGTTGACTTCGGCGCCGATTGCGCTCTCCGGTTTATCGAAGCCCATAAACCGGGTGGCGGTCTCGTTCAGGACCAGCGATTGCTGATCGGCCGGGAACTCTCTTGAGAAATTGCGTCCGGCGACGAATTCCAGCCCGAAGACGTCGGCGAAGTCATAGTCGACCCCGACGATCTGGTAGTTCTTGCCGTCGGTCTGGTCCTGGCCGACCCGGTAGATCCCGCCGTTGTCCCAGTAAATCTGGCGGCCGGGGACTTCGGTAACATGGCAGACTTTGGCGATGCCGCTCTGTTGGAGCAGGGTTTCCCGCAACGATTCAAACTGGCTGCCGTAGTTGGCAGCGTCGCGCACTCGCGGAGCCCGCACCACCAGGGTCTGGTCCATACTGAAGCCAACGTCCTGGTTGTGCATGAAAGATATCTGCTGGAACACCGTGACCGTGGCTACCACCAGCCCCGCCGCCACGGCGAACTGGAGCACCACGAGCACCTTGCGCAGGTTGACCCCGCGCGGGGAGCCGACGAGCAGCCCCTTCATGACGGATATCGGTTGGAAGGACGACATCGCGATGGCCGGATACAGCCCCGACAGGAAAGTGCCGGCAAGCAGCATCACGCCGATGGCAGTCCAGAACCAGCTTTGGGTCCAGGGGGTGTAATCGGCCGGCATATCGACCAGATGACTGAAAGGAGCCAGAAAAACGGAGATGAGAACCAGGGCGCACCCTATCGCGATCAGGTTGGTCAGCGTAAGCTCGAAGAAAAACTGCGTGATCACCTGCTTGCGCGAGGCCCCGACCACCTTACGCATGCCGACCTCCCGGGCCCGGCTGGCCGACCCGGCGGTCGAGAGGTTTACGAAGTTCACCCAGGCCATGATCATGATGAAGACGGCGATCAGAAACAGGTAGTCGACCGAGCGCCGGTCGCCGTTGGGTTCATATTCCTGCATGAAGTGGGAGGTCAGGTGGATATCGGTGAGCGGCTGCATCTTCAGGTCGATCGTCAGGTTGTACTCCTTCAGCCAGGGGGCTTCGGTCTCCGCCAGACTCAGCAGCTTGGTTTCGAATTCGCGTGGGTCGGTTCCCGGTCTGACGATCAGGTAGGTGTAGGCGCCGGTATGGCCCCAGTTCTCGGTGTAGTCCGGGCCGGCGGCGGCGGCCAGGTTTTCCCACGGCAGCAGGATGTCAAACTTAAGGTGGGAGTTGGCCGGGATATCCTGGAATACGCCAACCACCGTGTAATCGGTCTTCCGGTTGGTGCTTATCGTCTGGCCCACGGGATTGTCGTCACCGAAGTACTTCCGGGCGGTCGATTGAGACAGGAAGGTGTTGCCCGGCTGGGCCAGCCCGGTCACCGGGTCGCCATCAACGAACTCGAACTTGAGGATTTCGAAGACCTCCGGCTCGGCGAAAAACACCCGTTCTTCGAGAAACACCTTTTCCCCGCAGGAGACCGAAGCGCTCGTGCTGAGCAGCCGGCCGATCTTCTCGACCTCGGTGTAGTTTTCGCGGATGCGCGCCGCCGCCGGCGGCGTGCAGGAGGCGAACCGGACGGCCTCGCCGGCCTCGTCGGTGCGCTCGTACCGGAGGCGGTAGATCCGGTCGCTGTTTTCGTGAAAGCGGTCGTAACTGGTCTCGAAGCTGAGGTAATGCATGATCAGCAGGCAGGCGGTCATGCCCACGGCCAGGCCGAGGATGTTCAGCGTCGCAAAGACCTTGCTTCGTCTCATGCTGCGAAAGGCGACGACTAAGTAGTTCTTGAGCATGATCTTCTCCGGTTAGGGGTGCGATGCGCGAGGTTCGGTCCGGGCGACCCGATGTTGCCGTTCTGCGTCTCGGGCCCGGGGCGGTGGCCGGTGCTCATACGTTAATTTACTACGAGAAAGGTCCGAGGGCGATGCAAAATTCTTCGCGCCCGCCCGTGCTGCCGGCCGCGAAGGAGCTTCTTGGTTTGTAAAGGTGGCCGGGGCGGCGGCCCACGCTGCCCCGGCATACGGCAGATTAGTGCAGGCTTCGATAAGCCTGGGAGGTCTCTTCAGGAATTCTGATCCCGGGCTGATGGCCGGCCGGGGTGCCGGTGGGCGGCTCGGTCAGGTCCCAGTTGTCCGGATCGGCCGGATCGCCGCCGGTATGTACCATCCGCCAGTAGAACTCGAGAGGATAGTATCCGGACCAGTCGGGAGTCCAGTAGTCGATGTAGCCGTAGACGTCGTAAACATCGGACGACTGCCGGGTCAGGTCAACCTGGAAGGCCGACAGGTAGAGAACCCAGCCGTCGCTGTAGCCGAACTCCTGGTTGATGAACTCGATGACGAGCGGATCGCAGTGGTACTGGAGGGCGGGACCACCGTGTCAGTAATTCGGACCGTATCGACGGTATGCACTGTCACCGAATCGTTGCGGTAGACGGTATCGGTATGAATGACGGTATCGGGGGGAAGCTGGACATATTCGATATCGTGGACATATTCGGTGGACTCGACAATCTTCTCTTTCTGGCATCCGGCGGCCAGCAGGACCAGGAGGAGAACCACCAGTAATCCGGTGCAGAGGGCCGTTCTGTGCATAAGAGTCTCCAATCGGCGTTACGGCTTTCTATCTGCGGGGCATAAGTGCAAAAGCCGCGCCGGGCGCGGGTAAACCGCCAGGCATTTGAGTAAGGTCTTGTTTGACAGCAGCTTATACGGAAAGCCTCTGCCCGGCGATAGTGCGCCTGGACAGTAAGTTGCACAAGGGCAGCAGATAGAAATACAGCAGGCTATCCGGTGTGTTTTACTGCATGGCTCCGTCTCGGGATAGCAAATATTCCCCTGGGTTCTTCACGTGGAAGCAAAGTCTCCTCGTCAGCCGTAGTGGCTTTTTGCTATTGCAGCGTCGATTTCTCTCCTTTATGTACAGGGTAGGCCCTTGTCTTGTGCATGTGGGCTGACCGATGAACGTCTGATCCGGTGTTCGAAAGAGGAACCGTCTGCGGGTAATGCACTCAAATTCGGCTGGTCGGATTCCATGGACCTGCGCTATTGGCGCCGTCCTCTTCTACCTCCCCTTTGCCGCAAGGGGATTTCTGGGCGACGACTGGCTCTGGCTTGCTTGGGGCATGCGCGCCTGGGCCGATCCGACACTCCTGATGGAGCGACCCATTTACGGTTACTTTCGCCCCCTGGCTCTGGCCCTGGTATCCGGTTACATCGCACTGGCAGGCGCCAAACCGTTACTTTTCAGTGCGGTGAGTCTGATCCTCCACGCATGCAATGTAATGTTGCTGTACCGCGTTCTGGTCGCATATGGAGCCTCTCGCGACATGACCTTGATCGGCACCTTTCTATTCGCCTTCTACTATCTCAACGCGCCGGTGGTGGCCTGGATTGCCACAACTCCGGACCTCATGGTCACCGCTCTGTCTCTGCTCCTACTGCTTGCGACCGAGCGGTATGTCGACCTACCGCGGCGATCGTCAATTCTGCTCGTGACTCTGATCGGCATGGCAGCCGTCCTGACCAAAGAAACCGGCTTTGTAACCGTGGCACTGTTTTTTGCAGCGGTATTACTACGAGGAAAAGGACTTCTCAGGCCACCGGTGATCTGGCACAGCCTCGCGCTAGTGGTTTTGTATGGAACTTATTTGGCGGTCTATTTTTCTGGACGGACGATGACAGACAAGGAACTTGTTTTCGGTCCGTCGGTGCTGTTCAACCTCTGGTATTTCCTCGCGTATACCCTGTTCCCGCTGTCTGAGAGGGTGGTGGCAGTGATTCCGACGGGGCTCCACAGCCTGCTGGTCGCGGGCAAGGTTGTGGCGCTGGCGACCGTTCCGGTTCTATTCTGGGCGATTTTTCGCCGAGGACCGGCAGGCGTCCGTCTCTTCTTTCTGTGGAGCATCGTGTTCATTGCTACCGTATCGCTGTTTAAGTGGGATGTTTCTCTTCTCAGTCTGTATCCTGAACGGACTGCGTCGCGCTACATGTACACGGCCAACGCGGGCATGGCCGTGGTGATTGCTTGGCTGGCAGTAAGCGCGTGGCGGCGCTGGCTTGGCAGCCGTCGACTGACCAAACCAATACCGGTTCTGTTTGCCCTGCTGTATCTGGCGGGCAATTTCGTGATCGTCTATCAGGTGACTCAGAAGTACCGCCTGGGACGGGCTCAGGAGCATGACATGTACTCCGCCGTTGTCGGCTTGGCCGAAAAAACCAAAAGTGATCGAATATCGGTGCTTGTGCCGAATCGGGAATCGGCGCCACAGATAGTGGCGACCGGAGTCTTTCTTGAGAGTATGCTTCTGGTCGGTACCGGCAGGGAAATCGAAGTATCTGTGCAGGATAAGTACCAACCAGGCAGCGGCTCTGGTGTCGAGAGCAGAGCGCCTCAGCTTCTTTGGGATTCGACCAGTAATCGTCTATTGCCCATAGAGCAGCCAGAACCGATCGGTCTCAGGTGAGGCTGGGATCGAACTTGGACTCTGTTGTTGGGTAAGCCTGTCAAAGTCTTGAGTTTTCGTCCGATAAAGAATGATATCGGGTCAGACGGATATGGTCGGGGAGTGCAGCTCCGGCCGGATCGGCGGATGACCTGGTAAGACGCCCGGCCCTTTGTCCTCGGGACAAGCGACTGTCATGGGGTCGGGGCGGCGCCCCCTGTCCCGGTGTGAGTAAAGAAAGGAACAGTTGTGGCCAAAGTCCTGGTAATCGATGACTCCAATTTCCAGCGGAAGTGGATCGCCAAGACGGCGCAGTCACTTGGACATACGACCGTGGAGGCGGCGGACGGCCAGGAAGGGCTGGAGGTCGTCGACCTCGAGAAACCGGATTGCATCACGGTCGATCTCAACATGCCGAATATGGACGGCCTGCAGTTTCTGACGAATCTGTCGGGACGCGCCGACGCCCCGTCGGTCATTGTCATAACGGCCGACGTTCAGGAAGACACCAGGAATCAGTGCCTGGAACTGGGAGCCAGGGCGTTGGTCTACAAGCCCTTCCGCCCGTCCCAATTGAAAGAGGCCCTTGACCAGTGTTTAGGTGCTGAGGCTTAGAGGGACGGGGCGTGGATGCGTTCAAGAAAGACTTCCTGACTGAGGTCCTCAATATCGGTTTGGGGCGGGCCGGCACGGTTCTGGGGCAGATTTCCGGGGCCCATGTCGGCATGACGGTGCCCGATCTCACGGTGTGCAAAGCGGCCGACCTGCCACGCCACCTGTCGGTATTCGGCGGCGGCGAAGTTCTGACCGTCACCATGCCGTTTACCGGAATTCTCTCCGGCGACGCGATGTTCGTCGTCTCGCCTTTCAGCGGGCGTCTGCTGTCACAGAGTCTGTTCAAAGAGTTGCTCAAAGGAGATGTAGCCGAGGCCGACCTGGGTCCGGCCGTGACCGAACTGGGCAACATCGTCATCAACTACTTCGTGGGCTCCTGGTCGGAGATTTTTTACGATCGCTTTCGCTTCGGCGTGCCCTGTTACCAAAGGGATCCGATCGAGGAAGTGGTCGCCGCGAAGATTCGCCCCAATTCAAAAAAGGGTCCCGAGCTCTACGCCGTCTGTGCCGAGGCCCATCTGGACATTCCTGAATTTTTCGCCATGGCTTCGCTGGTCACTCTGTTTGACCAGACGGCACTGGAGAAGCTGGTGGGATCGTTGGAGCCGGCCGCTGAAGGCTAAATCGCCCGGGGCTCCCAACGAGAGAACCTGCCTCCTCCCTGCCTCACCGCGCACAACTTGAATTGCCGCCGCTATTTCCTTAGCTTGGTTGCAGCAAACCGCCTGCTGAGCTGAGGTCAAACAGCCGATGGGAGATAGCGATTATGACGGAACTGACCCTGGATAAGTTGCCGCGCCGAGTTCTGGCGAAAATAGACCTGCAGACCGCCTTTATGGCGTCCCGCTGTGTATTGGCGGCCGAGCGCCTGCAGCTGTTCCGAAAACTGCACGATAAAGAACTAACGGCCGCCCGGATCGGGCGTCTGACCGGTCTTCACGAGAAACGGCGCGAGGCTTTTCTGGCCGTTCTGATCGCGCTGGGTCTGCTGGCTCGGAAGGGCAACCGCTACCGCAATACCGCTCTGGCTGATCGCTTCTATGTGAAAGAGCGCTCGATCTACTGGACGAGAGCTTATTCCGACGGATGCGTGCAGGAATACGAGGCGTTCTCCGCGCTGGAGGACATGCTGACGACCAGTCGCGACTACGAGGAGATTCTCGGCATTAAGCGAGTCGGTTATGTGGACCGGATGCAACGGGAGCCTCAGTTCGCCAACGACTTCACCCATATGCTCTATTACGACCATCAGCGGAAGGCGCGGGCCTTGGCGCGAACGCTTGATCTTGGCGGGTACCGGCGCCTGCTCGACCTTGGCGGAGGCTCGGGCGTGATGTCGATCGCTCTGGCGCGCAAGTACCCCCAACTGCACGCCTGTGTGCTTGATATCGAACCGGTCTGCCGGGTGGCGCGGAAGATCATTCGCAGGGAAGGTCTGGCCCGAAGGATAACGGTGTGTTCCTGCGACTACACTAAGGAGGTTCCTTCAGGTTTCGATGTCATCATGGCATGCGACAGCGGTGGTGACAGTCCGGACGTCCTGGAGCGATGCTATGAGAGCCTTCCCGACGGTGGCCTGCTTGTCCTGGTGGACAAATTCCAGTCGGAAGACCTGACGACACCCTTTTTTCGCCTGCTGTGGCAACTTCGCTCATCACGCTTCTGGCTGGTCACAAAGCAACAAGCCTTGTACAGAGTGCGGCAAGCCGGGTTTGTTGGTGTCAAAGTCCGTGGCCTTCTGGCCGACGTTGTGATGATCACCGGTCACAAACCTCACCGGCGCCAGAGAGCGTAGAGGACGTTCGCCAAAGCAGAACCCCCGGTGGGCCAGGGGTTCATCAGTCTGAAGATTAAGATGTTGGAAGCTGCTGCCGATTCGGCCACTTGTAGTGGCGGGTTCGCACCATTACCGCCCTCAAACAGCGCTTCCTCTAACTACAATATCGGCGATTCAATCCAATTGTCAACAGGTTTCCTGCGGGCTTCGGCCATCGGCGGTAACGTGCAATCACACAATGAATTAGCTCGGTCGCCCGGTGTTTTTGGAAATCCCCTTACGCCCACCTGCCTGCTGGTACCATGCAGCCACCAGTCCGAACAGCAGCGCCATCACGTAGCTCCCCTGACCCCAGGTCCATGCACGCATGTAGAAAAGGGAAAGGACAAACACGAACAGACCGATGAACAAAGCCGCCGAGACTTGCGTTTCGCCGGAGCTCAGCTTCAGTTTGAAAGTCCGGTAGGCCGTCCGTAACCCCGAAGTCGCCAACATCAGAAGGGACGCCGCCCCGATGAGGCCGGTCTCGGCCAGGTAATGCAGCACGACGTTGTGAGCGGACATCCCCTTGACCAGAAGATACTGGGGGATCAGGCGCAGTTCCGGATAAATCTCATGGACAATACGGAAATTGCCCACACCAATGCCGGCTATGGGGTGATCCAGAAAGGTCCGCATGGCTGTTTTCCAGAGGATGAAGCGCAACGCCACCGTGCCTTGCGGGTCGCGCAGCGAGGCCACAAACTCCTGGTATCGTCCATAGGCCCCGGCCAGCAGGCCGGTGTTCGCGATTGCGGCCGCGAGGATGACAGCGATAAGGCCGGCGCCGGTCAGTGACACCAATCCGGCGGTCCGGTAATCCTTCTCGCGACGCGCCTTACGTCGTGCAAACCAGAGCAGCGCGGGGACGGAGACAAGCATGGACAGCATTGGGCCTCTGGCCTCGGTGGCCACGATTCCCAGAGCGATCGCCACACCGACAATTCCGTATGTGATCCGGTCTCCCGTCCGTCGCGACCAGAGCATGAACGCCAGGGCGATCGGAAGAGCCGTCATCGACATCGGCTCATACCCGAGCATCGCGGGTCCGAAGATCCTGATCCGGCCTCCATGCATCAGAAACGTGGCGAAGTTGTAGCCGGACAGCAGCGTCACGACAGCCAGATAGAAAAGCAGAATCCGCCTGACGCCGATCTCCTGGGCGAATTTGTACGACACCCTGAAGGCCAGATAGATGACGACGACGCGCATCAGAGGCACGACCGAGTAAGCGGGGCGATAGGCAAGGATGCCGGAGATAAGAGTAGCTGCTATCAGAAGGAGAAAGAAGAGATCAAAGTGGGCCGAGCGAATCTCGCCGCATGACTTGAGCAAAAACTCCAGGGCTACTCCGGCAAAGACTACGGCCAGCATGATATCGAAGGGGTGGATCGCGAAGGTGGCGGTGAGTCGTTGCGGAACCCAGAAAGAGAGCGAAGCCAGGAAGATGTAGAAGGACACCCGTGGCGTCAGCACCAGCAGGGCCAGGAGCGTTCCGGCCCCGAGCGCTACGGCGACCACGGCTCGCCCGTTGAGCAGCATGAGCAGCGAGGCGGCTCCGGCGGCGCCGATTGGAGCCAGGGCCAGCAGCGCCAGTGCGTTCGGCGAGTGAAGGATACGGCTGTAAGAAAGGGTCTCTTTCACGGTCACAACCGGTAGAAAAGCACTGCGGGTAACATACATTGACGCCGCCTGCCCGGCAACGATGAATGCCACCGTTGGCGCTGGACGATGCTGAAGAGGCGGACCGAGATCTGTGCCTTCGCTCACGGCCGGCCGTACCTGTCTATCTGTCAGCAGCTTAGACGAAAAAAGTGGTTGACAGCCGGGGCCGGACAGGGTATCTTGAGGATGACCGGAATGACCTATCCCCTCACCACCGCCTGTGTGGCTAAGTGCGTCAGGCGGCTTATTTGCGAAAATACGATCGCATTAAATACTTCTAACCAAGGAGTGTGTCATGAAACAGGTGTACACAGCACTGGTTCTTGCGCTGGTGCTGGTCTTCGCCCTGGGGAGTACCGCGTCCGCCGGTATCACTCGAGGCGAATACTACGACAATCCGTCGGTCAGCGGAGGAGGGGACGAAGACGGTGATCACCCATGGGGCGGTGATCGCATAGGTGACGGCGGTAGCGGTATCATAGACGTCAGAGTGATCAGCACATCGGCCGTTACCGGCTATCCGGCGGTTGATCTGTTCATCAACTACCTGCTGGGCGGCTATGCCCCCGTTGACGAAGTAACCGCGGAGTGGAACTCGGTAAGAGAGACTGCCTCGAGCCGTTCGCAGCAAATCAGGTACCGCGAGGCGCCGGCAGCTACAGGTTCCCGGTTCAGCCTGCGGTGGGAGGACAGGTGATGAGCAGACACGACGTAGACAATGCGTTCTGCGTCTCGGCAGCCGCTCACATGCGGGCGTTGCTGACCAGGCGCGACTTTGTCGGCGCCGTGCAGTGCTATGAGGCTCAGCGCAGCCAGATAGACACTGAAGCCGGTGGAGCCGAGGCGGGAGAAATCCTGCATCTGGCGGCCCAGGCTTATGCTTCCCTCACCAATTATGCGGCCGCCTTGAAGGCGGCCCGGACCGCTCAGACGGTGGTAGCCCGAGCCGGCGATTCCCTGGTGCTGGCTGAGGTCTTTATCACGCTGGGCGGTATCCTTCGCGACAGGGGTGAACTCGCGGAAGCACAGAAGGCGTACCGCGACGCAGAATCGATATTCAGAAGAAATGATTGCCTCGAGGGCCAGAGCCGGGCCCTGAATCATCTCGCCGGACTCTATTTCCGCCGTGCCGACTACCGCAACGCGCTGGTGGTCCTTATGGATGCGGTGGAGATCGCCCGGCGGCTGAACGACCGGCAGAAACTGGCCTTTATGATGGGCAATATCGGCCGCCTGCACACCTTCATGGGTGATCTGGCCGAGGCCGAGAAACACTTGAAGACTAACGTCGAGATGTCAGCCGAGCTCGGTGACGATCTCGAAACACTGCGAGCTCAGCTTTCGCTCGGCTACGTCTACCTGCAGCGGGCGGATTATGAGAAAGCGGAAGAGATGTTCGACCAGGCCGGCAGTCTGCTGGTGGCGGTCAACTCGCCGCGCGACGAGGTCATATACCTCACTTACCTGGGCGAACTGCGCTATCGCTCCGGTGACTATCGTGGATCCCGGGAAGTTCTGGGTCGGGCTCTCGAGAAGGCCGAGCGGATCGGATCGGGCACGACGATGGCCGGACGGGTCATGCGGCACCTGGCCGAACTGGCGGTGCGCACCCGAGACTACCGGACAGCGTGTCGGTTGGCCGCCCGCGCCACCGGCATTATGGAAAGGGCCGACGAGAAAGTCGAACTGGGAGCCCTCAAGAAGCTCCTGGCCCAGGTAACCGTGGGCAAGGAAACCCCGCTGACCGAGACGCGCGCCACCGAAGCGCGCAGACTCTTCCGCCGGGCCATTGACATTCTCGATGAGTCCGGGGTGCGCTGGGAGAAGGCCGAGGCTCTGGTGGCGGCCGGCTCCTCCGAGGCGTTCGACGAGCGGAAGCGACTGACCTACTTGTTCCGGGCTGAGGAGTTCTACGCCCGCGGACGGATGAAATGTAAGCAGGAGGAAGTCAGTCGATTGATCAGCGGACTCGGCGAGTTCTCCGTCCAGCCGGCGCCGGTACCGTCCGTTGCCGGGAACCGGCATGATTATCTGACCAGATGTCCGGCTATCGAGCGGATCAAGAAACAGTTGCCGCTTCTGACCCGTTCCGACTTGCCGGTTCTCATTACCGGAGAAACTGGAGTTGGAAAAGATCATCTGGCGCGGTATTACCATTCGCTGGTGCGTCCGGACGGTCCGTATGTGGCGATCAACTGTGCCTCGGTGCCGGAGACCCTGCTCGAATCGGAACTGTTCGGCTACCAGAGAGGAGCATTCACCGGAGCGGATCAAAACAAGATAGGTCTGCTCGAGGCGGCCAACGGCGGAGTGTTCCTGCTCGACGAGATCGGCGACATGCCTTTGTCGTTGCAGGCCAAACTGCTCGGCGTGCTGGAGTCACGAAAGGTTACGCCGCTGGGCGGCACCCGGCAAGTCGAGATCGATATCATCCTGGTGGCGGCCACCAACCGTAACCTGGAGCAGATGGTGGAGCAGGGAACGTTCCGCCGCGATCTCTACTATCGCCTCAGCGGAATCACCTTCCACCTGCCGCCGCTTCGCGAGCGCAAGGAAGATATTCCCCTGTTGCTGGAGCATCTGATGCGCAGGCGGGGCCTGCTCAAGCCGGGGCAGAAAGCCGGCTCCGAACTGGTTCAGCAATTCCTGGCTCACGACTGGCCGGGGAATATCCGCGAACTGGATAACATGGTGAATCGGCTGGAAGTGCTGTCACAGTCGGTGGCCGAGGGCCAGCTCCACGAAGTGGCCAGGTCGATCCTGGCGCCGGAGCAGCCGGCCGACGGCTCGGTCGGGCTGTTCGAACGGGTGGAACAGTTCGAACGTGGCGGCCGGCGGCAACAAGAGCGAGGCGGCCCGCATCCTCGGTATTCACGAGGCTACGGTGAGAACCAAGCTGAAACGGCACGGCATTAGTATGGAGGGCTCACCTCCAAACTGATCCGAATCGGTTTCGGACAGGCTGTTTCGTAAGACCGCACGAATCTGAACACCACTCCTTGGTGGCGGTAAGCGTCTACCGGTCAGGCGCTTGCCGCCTTCTTTTTTGTCTCCGGTTCGTATGATCGTACGAGTGTGAACAGTCGGTGTTTTTCAGCGATTGTGAGTCACATACCGTAAGACACTGTATAATAACACCTTAGCCTATCGGGTTGGGAGTGTGGCACAGCCGTTGCTAAAGATAAGTTCGTCATTCTTACTCCTGGCGCTGACAAGGCGCTCGGTAGGTCCTCTTTTTCTTGGTGCCCAGTCGCCCGCGCTCGAGGGGATGCGCGGGCGACGCTCTTTTTGCTCCCGCGAGATGCCGATGAGATTATTGGATTGTGCCGGAGCACCCAGTGTTGTATGTTTGAGGATCATGCCACGGTCGGCCTTAGGACTTATTGAAACCAGCGGTATTGACGGCGCGCTCAGGGCGACGCACGCGGCGTCAGATTCCGGACAGGTGGTCATCGTTTCTGCGGAGCAGAGTACGGATGGGCGCATGACCGTCAAAATCGAGGGTGAGTGGGTGGCCGTGCAGTCGGCGATCGAAGCCGGAGCACGGGCGGCCTTTGTCGCCGGTGAACTGGTGTCGATGCATGTGATCCCGAGACCGGACGATGGGGTGACCCCGATTCTGCCGTATTCCCGCTTCGTAGATCGTTACCGGCCGGAGGAGCAGACCAAGCCGAAGAAGACATCGGTGGCCAAACCGCCGGTGCGGGTCAAGTCTGTTGCCCGCGTACCCCGTCAGGTCGAGGCACCGGTGCCCGCGGCGGCGGCGCGTCAGCCTGAGCCGGCCCCGGCCGTGAAGCCAGCCCCAAGCGAAGGACCGGCCGGGCCAGGTGCAGCGGCGGCACCGGATCAGCCGACTCGGGCGGAGCTGGAGCAGATGGCAGTCGTGAAGCTTCGTCACTACGCTCGCGCCATACCCGGACTGCCGATCAGGGGCAGGCAGATCTCCAAGGCCAACAAACAGCAGCTTCTGGACGCGCTTGCGTCGGTCAGGAGGGTTGAGTGATGGCCTCACTTCGTGTTTTCCAAATAAAATGGTACCATCTTGTCATCGGCGGGCTGGTCCTCCTGGGAGTTCTGTCGGTGCTGCTATGGGTTTTCCTCTCCCGCAGCGGCCCTTCGTATTTTGCCGAAGACGAGACTGATATAGTCCGTTAGCACTCTCCTCGGTCGGTCCCGACGATTCGCTTGATTTTTCCCACCTGTTTCGTATTATCCACCCTGGTTTGGCTGGCGATGTGGCGGACCTGGGCCGTCTGGTGGTCATCAGTGTCTTCCCGACAGCAATACGTTGAGGTCCTTTGAGATGAAGCAGATTCTGGTCACGGGTGCCGTGGGGCAAATCGGCTCGGAACTGACCGTGGCCCTGAGGCAGCGCTACGGCCGGGACAAAGTGGTCGCCAGCGATATCCGCATGCCGACCGACTCGGGGTTGCGCGACGGCGGGCCGTTTGAGTCGCTCGATGTGCTGGATCCTCATCAGATAACGAGGGTGATGCAGTTGCACAGTGTCGGGACCATCTACCATCTCGCGGCCGTGCTCTCGGCCATCGGCGAGTCGCGGCCGTCGGTCGCGTGGCAGGTCAACATGAACGGCCTCTACAACATGCTGGAGGCGGCGCGACAGTACCAGTGTTCGGTCTTCTTCCCCAGTTCGATCGGCGCGTTCGGCCCGAATACACCGAAGGACAGCACTCCGCAGGACACTATCCAGCGCCCGGGTACAATATATGGCGTGACCAAAGTGGGCGGCGAACTGCTGTGCGACTACTACCACAAGCGATTCGGCCTTGATACGCGGGGTGTCCGTTTCCCCGGCCTGATTTCGCATGAGACCGAGCCGGGCGGCGGCACGACTGATTATGCGGTCGACATCTTCTATCAGGCGATCAGGCATAAGAAGTACACCTGCTATCTGCGTGAGGATACCTTGCTCGATATGATGTACATGCCGGATGCGCTTCGGTCGATGATCGAGTTGATGGAAGCCGACGGCACCAGGCTGATCCATCGCAACGCCTTCAATATCACCGCCATGAGCTTCACGCCCGGGACGCTGGCGAAGGAGATTCAGAAGCACATCCGCGACTTCAAAATCGACTACGAGGTTGATCCGGTCCGGCAGGCTATCGCCGACTCCTGGCCCGATTCCATGGATGATTCCTGTGCCCGGGCGGAATGGGACTGGAAACCGGAATACGACCTGGCCCGGATGACCAGGGACATGATCGAGGTGCTGTCACGCAAGGTGCAGGCGGCCGCGGCCAGTTGATCGCGTTGCTTTCTCCGCGTTTGAGGATCACGTCTTGGCGCTAACGTTCGGCATAGACATGGTGGAGGTCGCGCGCATCCGGCGTCTCGCGGATGACCCGGCAGGCGGTGTCTTTACGCCCGATGAAATGTCCGAGTGTATGGTGCGGCGGCGGCCGCACGCCCACCTGGCGGCCTGTTTCGCGGTGAAGGAAGCGCTGCTGAAAGCAGCCGGCATCGGATTGAATCGGGGCCTGGGTTTTGCAGATATAGAAGTCATCAATCAGGGCTCCGGGGCTACCCGTCTGCGGTTGAACGGACGAATGCAGGAGTTGATCGGCGATATCGATCGAATGAAGTGCCTGGTGTCGTCGGCGTATACCGACCATCTGGCCTGTGCCGTAGTGGCCCTGGAACGATAAGGGATCGAGCAACCGATGAGTCATTTTGGAACTTACGAGGAACGAATCAAGGATTTCACCTGGAGTCTATCGGAGAGGGAACTCGATTACAAACCCGATGAGGTGATTAACATCGGCTGGTATTGCTCCGATCGCATCTGCCGGATGGGTAAGGCCGACAAGACGGCCCTTATCTGGGAAGGTACGGGTGGAGAAAGCAGAAAGTACACCTACAACGACGTGCGCCTGGCCTCCAATACGATCGGCGCCTTCCTGCGCAGCCTCGGTATCAAACCGGGGGACAGGGTCTGCCTGTTTCTGGACCGCATTCCCGAATTGTACCTGGGGTTTGTCGGCATCCTGAAAACCGGCGCCATCGCTCAGCCGCTGTTCTCGGCGTTCGGAGAAGAATCTCTCCATGTGCGTCTCGACGACGCCAGGACACGAGCGATCATTACCCAGCGCAAGCATGTCGGCAAGGTGCGTCGCATCCTCGACCAGATGCCGTACCTCGAGCATATCATTGTGGTGGATCACGACGGCAAGAAGGAGCTCAGGGAGCGGGAGGTGGCGTTCTCGCTGGCTACGGTTACCCCGGTCGAGGAGTTGGATATTCACCCCACCAGGGCGGAGTCACCGTCGGTGCTGCACTATACTTCCGGCACTACCGGCCGACCCAAGGGCGTACAACACGTGCACTACTCGCTGATATCGCAGTACCTGACCGCCAAGTGGGTGCTGGACCTGCGCGAGGACGATATCTACTGGTGTACGGCCGACCCGGGCTGGGTGACCGGGACGTCGTACGGCATCGTCGCGCCGTTCGCGCTCGGTGCGACGCAGTGCGTGCAGGATATCGGTTTCTCGGCGGACAACTGGTACCGGTTTATCGAGAGGCATCGGATTACCGTCTGGTATTCGGCGCCGACCGCCATACGGTCACTGATGAAAGCCGGCGACGCGGTGGTCAGGAAGTACGACCTGTCGTCGCTGCGCCATCTGGCCAGTGTCGGCGAACCGCTCAACGCCGAGGCGGTCCAGTGGTCGCTGCGGGTGTTCGGGATGCCGTTCCACGATACTTACTGGCAGACCGAGACCGGCTCGATATTGATTACCAACTTCCCCGGTATGAAAGTCAAGCCGGGCTCGATGGGGCGGCCGTTCCCCGGAATCACCGCGACCGTGCTGGACATGAAGACCCACGAGCCGATTACCGAGAGCGGGCGGATCGGCCTGATCGCTTTCCAGCCGGACTGGCCCGCTATGATGCGCGGCTACTGGAACAACGAAGAAACGTACAAGAAGAAGTTCGTGAACGGCTGGTATCTCTCGGGCGATCGCTCCAGTATCGATAGCGACGGCTACTTCTGGTTCGCCGGCCGCGACGACGACATCATCAACACCGCCGGTCACCTGGTCAGTCCGTTCGAGGTTGAGTCGGCTCTGCTGGAGCACCGGGCGGTGGCCGAGTCGGCGGTCGTGGCCAAGCCGGACGAAGTCAACATGGAAGTGGTCAAGGCCTTTGTGACCCTCAAGTCCGGATTTGAGCCGAGCACGGACCTGGAACTGGAGATCATGAATTTCATCCGCAAGAAGCTCTCGCCGCTGGCTATGCCGCAGGAGATTGAATATGTTCCGACCCTGCCGAAGACGCGGAGCGGCAAGATCATGCGGCGGCTGCTGCGGGCTAAGGAGTGGGGCGAAGAGATCGGAGATACCTCGACCCTGGAAGATGAATGATAACAAGTGAGCTGATAACCGTGGAGTTGATATGGACGAGATGGCACAAGTCGTTCTGGACTACGTGAAGAACGAGTATCTGGAAGACGAGGACGAGGAAATCGATGTCGATACCCCGTTGATATCCGGCGGTATTGTCGATTCGTTCTCGATGGTTTCCTTGAAGCGGTTTCTCGAGAACAAGTACAACATCAGCATTCCGGATGCCAAGGCCACGCCGGAGGCGTTCGACTCGGTGACCAGGATCGTGGCCGTGGTCAGGGAGTTCATCAAGTAGGGAAAGGTCGCCGGGTCCGGCTGGAAAGCGGCCGGACACCCGGCGACGCGATCCCGGACAAAGGAGTTGCAGTATGGGCTACAGCGATAAAGTACGAGCGGCCTACCAGGAACAGATAAAGGGGATCCAGGCGGCCGGCCTGTTCAAACAGGAGCGGTTCATCCATTCCCCCCAGGCCGCCGACATCGAGGTCGAGTTTCCGACCGGATCGTCGCTCAAGAAGGTCATTAACATGTGTGCCAACAACTACCTCGGGCTGTCGAGTCATCCCGACGTGGTGACCGCGGCGCATGAGGGGCTGGATCATCGCGGCTACGGGATGTCGTCGGTGCGCTTCATCTGCGGCACCCAGGATATCCATCACGAACTCGAGCGCAAGGTGACCGAGTTCCTCGGGACCGAGGATACCATTCTGTTCCCGTCGTGCATGGACGCCAACGCGGGGGTGTTCGAGGCCGTGCTGACGAAAGATGACGTCATGATCGCCGACCGCCTGGTGCATGCGTCGATCATCGACGGCATGCGCCTGTGCAGCGCCCAGCAGGATACCTTCAAGCACGGCAACATGCAGCACCTCGAAGAGAAACTCCAGCTTCACGCCGACAAGCGCATGAAGATGGTTATCACCGACGGCGTGTTCTCGATGGACGGCGATACGGCCAGGCTTGACGAGATGGCGGCGCTGTGCGAGAAATACGACGCCATGGTGTTTGTTGATGACTCGCACGCCAGCGGTTTCATCGGCAAGACCGGGCGCGGCACGCATGAGAAGTGCGGGGTGGTCGGCAAGATCGACATAATCACGACTACCTTCGGCAAAGCGCTCGGGGGAGCTTCAGGCGGTTGTGTCTCGGGCCGCAGGGAACTGGTCGAGATGTGCCGCCAAAGGGCCCGGCCATACCTGTTTTCGAACACTATCGCTCCGGTAGTAGTCTCGGGTGTGTTGAAGGTCCTTGACATTCTCTCGAAGAGCACGGAGCGGCGCGACAAGCTGGAGAACAATACCGCGTACTGGCGGAAAGGGTTACAGGACGCCGGGTTTATCCTGAAGGAGGGCGACACGCCGATCGTGCCGGTCATGCTGTTCAACGCCAAGCTGTCGCAGGATGTCTCGCGTGATTTGTATCAGGAAGGCATCTACGCCATCGGGTTCTTTTTCCCGGTGGTGCCGCAGGGACAGGCTCGTATCCGGACCCAGATTTCAGCGGGCCACGAGATACATCATCTGGACAAGGCGCTGGAGGCTTTCAAGAAGGTCGGCCAAAAGTACGACATCCTGGGCAAGACCAAGCAGGAGATCATCGAGAAGTACGGCCCGTAACGGCACGCCAGGGTTTAGGTGGAGTGGGTGGTTTAGCCCCCCCCGGGTCGGTTGATCGTCTGGAATCCGGATAGCTCGCCGCCTTCCTGGGAAGGGGTGTCCGTCCCTGCCTCCCGCACGATGACAGGCTACGCGATTCTACTCAGCCGAGACAACTACTGTCTGAGGGGATTGGATGCGGAGGGTTCTTCACTGCAACAGGGTCCAAAGCGACAGGCAGCTAAGAATCAGACAGGCGAGGGCAGTTGGCCTGACTTTCCTCGTCGTCAAGAATCTTATAATCACAAAAATGGACAGGAACAGCAGCGCGGCCCCTTCAATGACTATCAATACGATTTGTATTGACTTGTTGTGCATTCCCTGCATAAGACACCAGCTGATTCCAGCCAGTGCTGCCAGCCCTAATGAAAGCTCAAGGTGGGTTTCAGTAATTGCCGTCGTGCGGCGTGGCGCCTCAAACCTTGAGTCATCGTTCCTCTGATCCAGGCAGGCCGTCATGTACTGTTCGAAACGGGTCTTGCCTCTCTTGGCCAGAATTATGATCAAGCTCAGCTCCATAGAAACTAGCAGCGTGAGGACAACCATCTCTTTGGTTTCTTCATTCCAACCTTGCGAGTCCATAAGTAGATCGATGACCGTGACGGGAATGAAAACCAGAAGTTGCAGGAGCAAGAAAGTCACTGTCTGGTACATGGAAATCAGAGCCAGAGTACCAATAGCGGCATCATTGAATCGTATTCTATCGGTGGATTTTGTCGTCCAATCAGTGATAGGCAAGTGATCCTCCATCCAGAACTGACCCGTATATCAGGCCAAGAATCGTCGACGTCTATGGTCTGCTGACAATATCGGCACACCTGGACTGAGCCTGCACGGATCCGGCAGAATAGCAATGAGCTGCGGATAGAGAAGACTGCCGGACTCCGATCAGAATACAGGGTAAGCCACTGTTTTTCAGTAGCTATCCGGGTTTCGACTGCCCCCCGGCCGGTGTTCCGAGCAGGTTGAGCCGGGTTCCTGAACTCAGTACCGTATCCAGGACAGGATGACACTTAGCTGCGAGTGATTACACTTGTAAGACCAATCCGTGCTTTGACCCCTTGTCCAGTACATCATGACCTGATACTGGCGGGAGAACTCGTAACCGAGACCCAGCAGACTGCCGGAGCCGGGGTCGTTACTGCCGAGGCTCCTGGGGGCTGTGATTGAAGAGGCCTAAGCCCGCGACTGTTACAAACGATTTTCCCGGCGCGGCGTAGGGCTCTCGTCCCATCGGTTCATGGTGTTGATACTAGGTCCGCAGAACCAGCGAAACGTCCTGTGGGAGACGCTGACCAATCAATCGGTGCGACCGGTAAGGTACTTCCTGAGGGGTAGTATCAGAGGCGGCAACCCCATGCGGGAGACGATCGAATTCACGAGTTCCCTAAAATACGGAAATGTTTGCAGAGGGAGGCTTATCTCATTGAAAACCTCAAAAAACTCCGCCGGAATGGGCTTGCTGGTCGAAAAAACTGCCGTATAAGTAGCATCTAAATCAAATAGCCGCGACCGTCCGCTCTTGGCGCTTAAGCGATACCCCACCTTTATCTCGACATGACTCTCGTCCCTAGATGCTATTTCTGTCTTCTCGCTCACCTTGAACTGTCCACGTTCAGTTAACTGTCTCGAGCGGAGTCCCACCCGTAATTTGGACAGAAACACATCGACCAGATTGACATGTTTCAGAAGTTCATTGAACTCCTGCGGCTTTAATTTGGTTGTGCTTTCGTCTGCTTGCATCACTTAACCTGCTTTCAGTACCGTTCGCCGGCTGTAGTCAATCGTCATGTGATCGGATGTGTCCCAGGCCGCCTGCAGCCACCTGTACTGCAGGTTCTTCTCACAGCGAGCAACCATTGCATCGAGCCTCTTTGCGGCCAGATTGAGCACTGACGCCCCACAGCAGTACTGAGCCAGCACACTCTCCACGTAAGCATTTAAACTCCGGCCGATTTGTTCCGCCTGTTCTGCTAGCTGCTTGTGTACGACCGGGCTAACTCTCAACAGGAATCGACCACTCGGCAATTCTAAATCCTCTCTGACCGGTTCAGGAATATGTAATCCCTTCTCAAGGTAGTACGGAAGCAATTGCTTTCTCACATGCTCGAAGCTCGCTATGGCTTCTTCCCTCGTCTTTCCGACGCCGTAAAACGCTGCCGGATCCAGTTCCTTCGCATAGGCCTTATATATTGAGTCGCCTTCGTCTTCAATCTTGGCGATCTTGAGATCATACTCAAGGCCAAGATAGTATTCAATGTCTTTGTTTTGGTCAGCCACTTGTTTCCTCCGCTGCCATCAATAATACGATGTCCTCTAGCGCTCTACACAGTATCTGTCTGTACAATACCCTTTTCACGGTTTCTCTCTTCCTGTGCAACAAGTGAATTGTGAAGAACCCTTGGCCATACTGACTCCGGCCTCGCAATATTGGGTGATAGTACGTGGCGATTGGACCTTTACCCCTCTTTTTGCCCGCGCCCTTACCCGTTGCAACCCTTGTTACTCCCAGTTCTTTAATCATCCATTTTTCAATAGGTGCCAAGAGAATATCGGCGCTCGCTTGACGCCTGAATGCTTCCAACTCCTGACGCAACCTATCGTACTTCGTCACCGGGATTACTTCGCCATCTCCATTACAATCTTCAGTCTATGATATCGTATATAGTATCATCGGATCATTGTCAAGAATTATAACTGATTCAATACCAAATGGTTTCACTTTTTGCATCGATTATCAGGAAAAATCGTAAAACACTATCGTTGCTTTATGTTTCGCAGATATCGTCTGAATGCAGCGACTCATAAGCTGCTGTATTACAATAGGTTGTTAGGCTGTGCCATATCGATTGCGGACTCCCACCGGAGCCTCCAGAAGATGCGCCCGACGATGAGGGAACAAGGGTGAAAAAAACCCCCGCCCCGGCCAAAGCCGAGGCGGGCACCCCCCTCAGCGCGGGCGAGCCGGGCCCGCCCCTCGCAATGGCAGTATGGCAAAAAACGTGTGAAGGCTACTTCAGTGCGGACCGACCCTGCCCGGCGGCCTCCCGGCCTGAGGGCGGCGTCGCAATCGGCTCCGTGAGGACACCATCGGTCCGCGTATGTTCTGTGAGGGCACACAGCCTCACCAGCCCAAGACCGAGCGTGTTGAGAAGGGTCAAAGATTGCGTGGTCGACTGTGTGAGTATGGCGGGGCAGCGGTTGCTCCGGTAACAGAATAGCACAACGGGTCGGCGGTGTCAAGGGATAATTGGTGCGGTGGGTCTACAATGTTGACGTGTCAACCGTGATTTGTCTTTACAGGGGGAGCTGTTTGGCTTATAATTGTGATTTATGGGACTGCACGGCGGTGAGTTACGCGAAGAAGGGCTGCTCTGCTGGAGCTGCGGAAGGCCGACCGGAATCACGGGGAGTGTCACGCGCCACGACCAGTGCCGGAACTGCATGGCCGATCTGCGCGCCTGTCGCGGCTGCCGGCATTTCGACCCCACCCGCCGGGGGCAATGTCGCGAGAACATCGATCGCACCATCGCGAATAAAGACAAAGCCAATTTCTGCGATTTCTTCCAGGTGCGTGAGGTCTACAAGACGGCCGGCGGCATGAAAACGCGCGTCGACGACAAAGAGTCCCGCCGCCAGAAGTTCGACGATTTGTTTAAAGACTGAGCCTCGTCGGGAATTGCAACATCAGCATCCCGCCTTCGTTTAACCAAAGTGAATATCCCTACGGTCCGTCCGGTTCAGAGGCCGGCTTTTGCAGTGGCGCGAGAGGGCAAGCCAGAAGCCTGAAATCATGCAGATAATGAAGTTCTCGTATCCGGCCGCAGTGGTCCCTGCTCTATGGTTAGCCCTGGTTTGTGCGGGGGTTGTGCTCAGCGGCGACCTGCCGCCGTCGTACGACCTGCGCGAACTAGGTATTATCACACCGGTCAAAAGCCAGGGCGAGTGTGGTTCGTGCGGAGAATTCGCAGGCATCGCGGTGCTCGAGGCCCTGATCAAGAAGGAGACCGGGATTGAGATCGATCTGTCGGAGCAGCAGATCGTCAGTTGTACGCCCGGATGCGGTTGCGGGGTGGGTTGCAGCTCCCTGACGGTACTGCAGTATCTGCGCGATCACGGAGTGGCGCCGGAAAAGGCCTTCCCGTACGTCGATCGTGACCTTGATTGCGCCGACAGCCTGCCAACCAGCTACCGAATGACTACGGTGGTTTCGACCAACATAGACCGCAGGCCGCTGGCCGAGAGAATTAAAATCATCAAGGAAACGATATTAGAGTTCGGTCCGGTGGCGACCAACATGGGGTTATATGATGATCTTGACCGTTACCGGTCCGGGGTCTACACTTACGATGGTAAGTCCGAAGCGATGGGTGGTCACTGGGTGGTGCTGGTCGGATGGCGGGACGATGCCGAGGTTCCGTCGGGCGGTTACTGGATCTGCCGCAATTCGTGGGGAGAGAAATGGGGGCAAGGGGGCTACTTCAATAGCGCCTACGGCGACGCGACAGGGATAGACGACTACTACATCGTGTACGGAACCTATCAAGCCGATTGAGCGGCTTCAGGCGTAGAGGGTTTCAGGCAGGGAAAGCTGATCGCACAAAAAAAGCGCCAGGCCGCACCCCGTGGCGGTCGGGGCAGGACCTGACGCACAATCACTTCGCCGGCGTGGGTCTAGCGAATCGAAACCAGGGTCCGGTTGCGATCGGTGCGGTACTCGACCTTGTCCTCGCGGGCCAGCCAGCCCAGCGCCTGGTAAACCAGCGGTTCTCTCTCGCCCACCACCTTGGGGATGCGCGACAGGCTGATTTCCTGATGTTCCCGCAGCGTTTGCCAAATCCGTCCGGCCGTCTCACCAATTTGTTCTTTCATGTTATCCTCCGTGATATCAGTATCAACTATCCATTTTTATCGGCAGGAGCGTTGAAAATCTCTATATCCTTAAGATTAGCCAACCGCCCCCGCGCCCGACGGTATACGTTCAACAACCCATTGGGCGCAAGTTAATTCTCCGTCAGCATTATACTCCCCAACGCGGCCTGGATGTCGGGGTGTCTGAACCGGTGCCCGATTTCATCCAATTTATGAGATACGACCCGCGCCGATGCCAACAGCAAAGCGTTGGCCATTTCACCCATCGCCAGCCTCAGAGCAAACGCCGGCACCGCGAAGACCGTGGGACGCTTGATGATGCGGCCGAGCGCCTCAGTAAACTCGTGATTGGTCACCGGGTTGGGTGCCACCGCATTGACCGGTCCAGCGAGGGTTTTGTCCGCCAAGGCTCTCAGAATTATCTCGATCAGGTCATCAAGGCTAATCCAACTCATCCATTGGCGGCCGCTTCCGAGCTTGCCTCCAAGGCCTAACTTGAACAGCGGCAAGAGCCTGGCCAAGGCGCCGCCCTTTGCCGCCAGCACCATGCCAATACGTATATTGACTACGCGTATACCGGCCTCAGCCGCCAACCGGCAGGAGTTTTCCCAGTCGCGACACACCTCGGCGAGAAAACCGGAGCCGGGAGGTGTGCTTTCAGCCAGTACGTCATCTCCGCGGTTACCGTAATAACCGACGGCCGACGCGGCTACCAGCACTTTGGGTCGCGGATCAAGTGTGGCCAGATGGCGGCATAGTTGCTCGGTGCCGAGAACGCGGCTCTCCCGGATGCGGCGCTTTACATCACGCGTCCAGCGTCGTCCGGCAATATTCTCCCCGGCCAGGTGCACGACCGCGTCGACGGGGCCGACGTCGTTCGCCCAGGTACCGCGCCGGATCGGTTCCCACATTGAAGAGTCAGGGGTTGAAGCTGTGGCCGAGCGCCGCAGAGCAACCGACTCCCGACCGGTCTCGTTCAGCCTCTCGGTCAGGGCGCGCCCGACCAGGCCGTTTGAGCCGGAAATCAGAACTCGCATTTTCTTGACCTACGTACTGATCTGATCGCGTCAGCCCCAGCTCGGCAAATCGTCATTCATCGGACGTTTCGGCCTGGCGTTCGGCGAACGCCCTCAGGCTCACCAGCCTCAACCGGCCGGGGTGGTGGCGCCAGCTTGAAAGACTGCGGGCCATTGATGCCTGCCGCCGGCGATGCACGCTGCAGGCGCCGTTTTTTCTCATAGTGCGCATCGTCAACCTGCCAGCTCCGCCAGTTTTTCTCTCACTTTGTCGACGTGGCCGGTCGCCCTGACGCCATACCAGGCATGGGCGATTTTACCGTTCGGGTCAATAAGCAACGTCGAACGGATCACCCCCTTGACTTCCTTGCCGTACATCTTCTTGACGCCCAACGCGCCGTATTTGGTCATTACCGCCTTGTCGGCGTCGGAAAGCAGGGTGATTTTCAAATTGTACTTGGCGATGAACTTGCGGTGGCTGTCCGGGGAGTCGGCGCTGGCACCGAGCACCGTCGCGTTCAGCTTCTCGAACGCTTTGAGGCCGGAGGTGAAATCGCACGCTTCGGTGGTGCAGCCGGGGGTATCGTCTTTCGGGTAGAAATAGAGGACCACCCATTGGCCTTCATAGTCTTTAAGGCTGACTTTATTGCCATCCTGATCCGGCAGGGTAAACGCCGGGGTTTTCCGGCCCGGTTCGAGTTTGACTTGTTCTGACATATTCTTGTTCCTTTTCCTGTCTGAATATCACTGTAGTCTTAATGCTGTTGGGGGAGTAAAGGTTCCGGAGTGGGCTTCGTGTCGCTCACGCCGTCCGCTTGCGGAAGCGGGCGGCGGCCAGGCCGAAAACCACGAGCCCGTAGATCGCGATCGCGATGATCTCCGGCATCAGGTCGGAGACCCCGGAGCCTTTCATCATGATGCCGCGCACGATCTCCATGAAATACCGCATCGGGTTGAGCAGGGTGATCCGCTGCATCCAGAGCGGCATATTGAAGATTGGCGTGAAGAAACCGGAAGTCAGGATGGCGAATATAGAAAAGAACCAGGCCAGGAACATCGCTTGCTGCTGGGTGGACGTTACGGTAGAAAAGAACGTCCCCATACCGAGCGTCGTCAGCAAGTACAGCAGGCTCAGGACCAGCAGCAGAAGCGGTGAGCCGACAAAGGGAATACCGAACCAGAGCACCCCTGTCGCCAGCGCCACCGCCATCTCGAAGATTCCGAGAACGGCAAAGCTGCTGATCTTACCAAGCAGCAGCGTGTGGCCGGAAATCGGAGTCACGGAAATCTGCTCAAGCGTGCCGGTCTCGCGTTCACGGACTATTGCCATACCGGTCAGCATGGTAGTGAGCATGGTCAGCAGGGTGGCGACAATGCCCGGCACCATGTAGTAGACCGATTCCAACTCCGGGTTGTAGCGAGACTGGTATCGGATTTCGATCGGCAGCTCCATGCCGGTGGCCCGCTGGCTGAACCGGCGGACGACCTGACCGGCGTAACCGAGTCCGACGCGGGCGGCGTTGGCATCGGAGCCGTCGGTGATCAACCCCACGGTCACGTTTTTTCGCTGGGTCAGTCTCTCCGAGAAGTCTTCGGGTATGATGATCGCAACCTGGGTTTCGCTTCTCCGGAAACGGTCCTCCAGCTCCCATAGTGGAACTGCCTCGCGAACCGATAGCCGTTCGCTGGGAACGAAGTAGTCTCCGGCCTCGAACGAACGTACGAATTCCCGGGAGTGGTGGCTCCGGTCGTAGTCGTAAACGTCGGTGTCGATCAGCTTGACGTCGGTGTTGACGGCGTAACCGAGAAACAACAGTTGGAGGACAGGCGCCAGGAGAACGATCCGTAGCATGGCCGCATCGCGCCGCATCTGAATGAATTCCTTGCGTATGAGGCCGAGATAACCGCGCATCACACTAGCTCACCCGGGTGCTGAATTTCGTGGCGGCGATGGTCATCAGAGCCAGCATCAACAGGATCAACGCCGCCGCCTGCGGTATCAGGACCGAAAAGCCGGCCTCTTTGAGCATGATTCCCCTGATGATTACGACGAAGTACCGCGCGGCCACCAGATGACTCAGGGCCTGGAGTACGAACGGCATGTTCTTGATGGCGAAGATGAATCCGGACAGCATGACCGATGGCAGCAGGGTGGATAGCTGGGCCAGCATAGTCGCCTCTCTCAGCGTGCTGACCAGCGAGGACACCAGAATTCCGATGGAGAGTGCCGTGGTCACGTAGATCAGGCCGAAGAACAGCAGCAGCAGGTGCGACCCGACAAACGGCACGCCGAACACCAGGCGCGCGAACAGAAGCACCAGGATGCCGTCGAAAAAGGCAATGACCACATACGGCAGCAGCTTGCCGATAAGCACTTCGCGGGGTTTCACCGGCGTGGTGAGAAGCTGCTCCATGGTGCCGGATTCTTTCTCCCGGGCGATGGTAATCGAGGTCATCAGAGCCGAAATCAACATGAGGACGATCGCCACCAGCCCCGGCACCAGGAAGTGCGACGATTTGAGGTCGGGGTTGTACAGCACCTGCTGCGAGATTCTGACCCCGGGGATATCGAAATCGGGCGGCAGACGATCCATCAGGAACTCGAACAGTACTCCGTTGGAGTAGGCCTGCACCGCCGCAGCCAGGTTAGCGTCGGAGCCGTCGACGGTCATACCCAGTTCAAAGTCCTCCCCCCGGGTCAGGGCTCGACCGAAACCGACCGGCAGGTAGAGAATGGCGGCGGCCCGGCCGGACCGGAGCAGTCTGTCAGGGTCGTTCAGGTCCGGTTCTGCGTCCGGTCGGCTGAAGTAGGGAGATCGATAAAAGCGCTCCGTGAGCTGTCGTGACTCCAGGCTGTGATCGAGGTCGACTATCGCCAGGGTCACGTTTTCGATATCCATGTTGATGGCGTAGCCGTAGAGAAAGATCATCATGACCGGCATGATGATGACGATGAGCAGCGAGCGGAAATCCCGCATGATGTGGTAGAATTCCTTCTGCGCGATGAACCTGATTCTATGCACGCTCGGCCTCCCGGCTGAGAATCAGGTTAACGAAGAGATCCTCCAGTGACGCCGTCGCGTGTTTCTTCTTGAGCTCGAACGGACGGCCCTGCTCGATGATGCCGCCCCGATGCATGATCGACAGGCGGCCGCAGTATTCGGCTTCATCCATGTAATGCGTCGTGACGAAAATGGCCACGCCCGACTCGGCCAGTTCGTAGAGCAGTCCCCAGAACTTGCGGCGGAAGACGGGATCGACTCCGCCGGTGGGCTCGTCCAGAAAGAGAATGCGCGGCCGGTGCAGGATAGCGGCAGCGAGGGCGAGTCGCTGGCGCCACCCGACCGGCAGCTTGCCGGCCAGTTGATGGATGAACTGCCCGAGTTCGAGCCGTTCGGTGAGCTCATCGATTCTCGCTCTCAGGGCGGTGTTGCCGAGGCCGTAAGCGGCTCCGTAGAAGTCGAGATTCTCCCGGCCGGTGAGATCGGGATACAGCGAGAACTTTTGCGACATGTAGCCGATGTGCCGCTTGATGAGCTCCGATTGGCGGTAGACGTCGAACCCGGCCACGCGGCCGCTGCCGGAACTCGGCATCAGCAGGCCGCACAGCATGCGAATGGCGGTGGTCTTGCCGGCGCCGTTGGCTCCGAGAAAACCGAAAATCTCACCATAGTTGACCCTCAGGGAGACCCGGTCGACAGCGGTGAACGATCCGAACAGCCGGCTGAGCTGCTCGGTCTCGACGGCATGGGTATGGGCGGGCGCGGGCACGATCATGCCTTGGTCTCCATCAGTTGGATGAACCGGTCTTCGAGGTCGGCGTCAATCGGAGTGATTTGTTGCCGGTCAATGCCGATGGCCGCCAGTTCTCCGAGGTGCCGGTCCAGGGAATCGTCCTGCCGCAGATACAGGTGCAGGCCGGCGCCGAAGCGGATGGCGGAAATATCGGGGATGGTATTGGCACGTTCCACCAGGGAAGTGGTCGGCTCGCAGTCGATGTAAAAGATTCGGCCCACAAACGACGCTGCCAGGGCGGTCGGAGTGTCTTCAGACAGCTTGCGGCCGCGGAATATGAAGGCGGCGCGATCGCACCTCGCGACCTCATCCATGTACGGTGTGGAGACCAGAACCGTGACACCCTCGGATTTCAACTGCAACAGGATTTCCCAGAGTTGGCGGCGGGAGAGCGGGTCCACTCCGGTGGTGGGTTCGTCGAGGATCAGCAGCCGGGGATCGTGAATCAGCGCACACGACAGCGCCAGCTTCTGTTTCATCCCGCCCGAAAGAGCACCGGCCCGACGACCCGAGAAAGGACCGAGGTTGGAAAACTCATACAGCCGGTCGCGCTTGGCCCGGTAGGGCTCGCCGGTCAGGCCATAGAGACCGGCGTAGAAAGTCATGTTCTCCTCGACCGAAAGGTCGGGATAGAGCGAGAACTGCTGCGGCATGTACCCGAGCAGCGGCTTGACCCGATCGTACTCTCGCGAAGTGTCGACGCCGTCTATAGTGACCCGACCGGAGTCGGGATCAAGCAATCGGCAGAGAATCCGGATCAGGGTCGTCTTGCCGGCGCCGTCGGGGCCCACCAGGGCGAAGATCTCGGCGGGGTCGATTGACAGGCAGAACCGGTCGAGCGCATGATTCTCACCGTACTTCTTGGAGATGTCTTCGGCGATCAGGAAAGCCATCAGTTCTCCAGCGTGACGAAGACCGGCATGCCGATCTTGAGGGTGCGATCGGGGTTCGGGACGGATACTTTGACCGCGTACACCAGATCGGCGCGGGCTTGCTCGGTCTGGACGTTTTTGGGCGTAAACTCGGCCTCGTCGGAAGTCCAGATCACGGTGCCGGGAAATTCCCGACCACCACTTTCGGTGCTGACCGCGGCTTGATCGCCCAGTTTGACTTTGGCGAAACGGTCGGTGGTGAGGTAGACCTTGACGGTTACCGTATCGAGCCGGGCGATTCGGGCAATCGCTTTGCCTGGGGTCAGAAGCTCTCCCGGTTCGATGAGCTTCTCGGTAATCACTCCGCTTATGGGCGCCACCGGGTAGCAGTCGTGCAGACGGCGTTGCAGGCGAGCAATATCAGCCTCGGTTTTGATTAGCTGGGCCTGCAGCGTTTTCACCTGCGCCCGGGCGGTCTCACGCGCCAGGATGGCCTGGTCGAATTCGAACCGGGCCTGGTCGTGCTGCCGCCGGGTCGCGGTGCCGGACTGGAGGAGACGCTCGACCCGGTCAAACTCGGAGCGGGCGAACTCCTCGGCCGTAGTCGCCTGTTTCACCTGAATCCGGGCGGCCGAAAGCTGGGCCTGGAGGACGTCGAGTCCGGCGCGAGCCGCATCGAGTTCCAGTTGAGTGTTGCTCGGGTCGATCACCAACAGGGTGTCGCCGACCGATACGGCCTGACCTTCGTTGAAGTTGTGATTCACCACGCGCCCTGAGGCCTCGGCGGAGACAATCGATTCCGACGTTTCAACCAGGCCGGAGCCGCCGGCAAGGCCGTTGTTATTACCGCAGCCGGCCATTGAGAGCAGAAGAACCGGTACGATAAGAGACATGTACCGTGACATGCTAGATTCCCTTTCCGAGTTTTTCGTCGGCGATAGCATAGTAGTAGGCACTCTGTGCAATATAGAAGTCGACTCCGGCGGCGGCGAGCGATGCTTCCGCCTGCGACAGGGCAGCTTCTATTTCTAAAAGGCGGTTGGACGTGAGTGCGCCGTTCTGATATTGCACGCGGGCAAAGGCGTAGTTGGCGCTGGCGATTCGATGTTCGGTGTGCGAGGTGAGATACTGCTCATGGGCAAGGCGAAGCTGCTCGTAAGCCAGATCGGATTCTCGCGAAAGTGATTCCGCAACATCGTCATGGTGACGCCGGGCAGCTTCAAGATCAAAAGACGCCGCCCTGTTTCGGGACATCGCACTGCCACCGAGGTTGAATGACCACTGGAGCTGCGCGCCGACCGAGAAGTTGTCGTTCCACTCGTTGCGGAACGGATCGATGTTCGGCTTGCCGTAGGAATAACCGCCGTACGCCGCCAGCGTGGGGAAGAAAGCGGCCCGTTCGTTTTTCAAACGAGCCTGATTCAGGCGTACGATCGACTCGGCGGCTTCGAGTTCCGGACGAGCGGTCACCGAAGCTGACTTCAACAATGTCTCGGGCGGCTCGGGAAGAGTGTCGGCCGGAACCAGTGGCTCACCTGCCGCCAGCCCGAGCCTGCTGAGCAGGCGGATAGTCTGCGCCTTGACGTTTATCCGGGCCTGTCTGACAAGAAACTCGGCTTTGGTGAATGCCAGACGGGCATCGAGCAGGTCGACCGAGTCGGCGGCGCCGGCGTCGTAGTTGGCGCGAATGTCATCCTGAATAATTTCGGCTCGACGCAGCCCGGCCTGGGCGGCGCGGTCCAGTGCGGCGGCCCGATGCAGGCCGAGGTAGTCCAGCCGGGTCTGAAGATAAAGCTGGTCACGCGCGATCGTAGCCATTGCCGTACGGTAGTCGCGAGTCGATCCGGCCAGGGCGATAGCCGAACTCAGCCGCCCGCCGGTGTAGAGCGGGATCGACAGGCGCAGGTCGGTCTGGTATGACTCATTCGATCCGAAATCGCGCGACAGCGAACCTAGCCCCGGGAGTTTGATATCGAGCGACGGCACTTCGTCCACGTACCTCGCCGTGGCTTCCAGCGACAGAGTGGGGAAGCGCTCCGCTTTTGCGGCTGAGATAGACTTCTCGGCCGCCTGTCGGGTGGCCTCGGCTTCTTTAAGGGCGCGCGAGTGTTCTTCGGCGAGGCAGAGCGCTTGTTCAAGTCTGAGTTCACGGGCTGAGGCGGCGCCTGCCAACAATAAGAATGAAAACAATAAATATCTCATGATCATCTCACTTTCAGGCCGTTCAGGAATAAGTCCACGATGACCTGGTGTCGCTTCCGGACAAACGCGGCGCGGTCGGTGATTCCCAGGGCTGCGTCCTGGATGGGTGCAATCACGAAATAGCCGAGGCTCATGCTCGCGAAGGCAGCGAGTGCCTGTTGCGTGTCGACCGGGCGGAAAGTACCGTCTCTCATTCCCTGATCTATAAGAGACATGATCTTGTTGGGAAGGCCGGTCGAGGTGAACACTTCTGCGATCGCGGCCATGACTTCCGGGTTGGGGTTGGCCAACTCGCGGAGAATAATCGGGCGGATCGGCCCGGCTTCGGCGAGTGCCTCGGCGTGACGTCGAGCACGGGGCCACGAACCTGACGCAGCATATCGTTGAAGAACGACGTCACGACTTGGACATAGAGATTTGCCTTGGACCGGAAATGGTAGTAGATCATCGCTTTGTTGACTCCGGCCGTGGCGGCGATTCGGTCGACCCGGGCACCCTCCTTGCCGTGGGCGGCGAATTCCTGTAAGGCAGCGGCGACTATTTTGTCGCGAGTCGGGTGGTTCTCAGAAGAACCGGGACTGGCATTTGTGGGCTGTATTCGTTTTTCCATAACTAACCGTTCAGTTTAACTAACTATACGGTTAAGGTAATCGAGAGTTGCAGAAGATGTCAAGCAGATTCTCCTTATGATCTTGCCGATTTTGACATGATGGGCAGTAAGCAATTGTCGAACAATGTGTTAGTACGCCAGCTAGGGGCCTTAGTTGAGACACTAAATCAGCTTGTCAAACACCTCCGGGGCGTATTTGAAGCCGAGGCCGAGGTAGACATAGCGGACAAACCGGGCCAGCACCATGGTGACCCAGAATGGCAGGGTCGGGTAGCGCTTGGCGCCGGCATATACGTATAGCCAGTCGAACGGGATCGGCGAGGCCGTGCCGAGAAACAGCACCGCTGTGATAAACCACCTGGAACGGCCGTGAGTCCACGGATGCTCGTGGATGTTGGGGAAGCGCTTTTTTACCCAGGCGGTCTCGCCGAAGTACTTGCCGAGAAGAAAGGTCACCAGCGACCCGGTAGCCGATCCGAGGGCCATGACCACCGCCAGACGCATGACCGTGTAGCCCAACGATATTCCGACCAGCGAATAGGCCCAGATCGGCAGCGCCAGCGGCGTACTGCTGATCGCGGTCAGCAGGAACAGGACGCCGTCAACCCAGTCCTGTCCGTAGGTGGTCATGAGGTACTCGCCGAACCTCAGAATGTCCTGCTTGAAGATGGCGGTAAGCACGATGCCGGCGATTATGATGTTTCGGGACTTTGCCGCAGGCAGCCAGGAGAGTCGGCACCAGATCGCAGTTGGATACGTGCTCGTCGACAATCGGAACCGACAGCATCAGCGGCACGTGCATGTGCTCCCGGTGCAGAGAGCCGTGGGAGCCGTGATGTTCCGGGTCTTCGTACTGGAGCCTCAGGTCAAAGCCGGGTTCGCTGTTGACGATGATATCGCCGCTGCGGGGACTGGCCAGCAGGAGAAACAGCTGGTTGACAGCGTCCGGGTACGTGAAATCATAGGTCTGGTGGAAGAGGTTTCGGGAGGTGAACCAGCCGGTCGGATGGCCGCCCAGAGGGTCGACACCCTCCAGCGTGATCTCGCAGGCGGTGTCCCGGCGTTCGGCTGCGAGGGAACCGTGTCTACCGGTGACCATCACGCCGTCGTTGCCGGTGCGGGCGGCGACGAAAGTGACGCCTTCGCGGCGGAGGATATGGTCGATCAACTCATGGCACCGGGCGTCACGCTTCAGTTCGTCCCAGGTCCAGTGCGGCCCCCACTTATCGCCGCGACGAAAGTAGATTTGTGCCATGGCATTGCCGCTTTCGAGTACGGCCGAGTCACAACGCCGGCGGTAGAGCTTGGGATAAAAGTAGGGCCTGAAACCATGTTTCCCGGTAATATCAACCAGCGGGATGTGTACGGTGGTGCTGCTGAGACCGTGATCGGAGACAATCGCGATGATAGTATCATCGTACGCGCCCAGGGACGTCAGGACGTCGACAATATGCCCCACCGCCCGATCGATGTTGACATAGGCGGCGATGGTGCGGTCATCGAAAGGACCGTAGAGGTGAGAGTATTCGTCGATCCCGAAAAAGCTCCCGATGACGCAGTCGCTGCCTGACCTGAGGCGTTTGATCACGAGGTTTTCGACCATCCTGTCGACGCGTGACCAGTCGTCGCTGCGGTGAGCCTGCACGACCCGCAGCAGACGTCGGGCGATCACTTTGTACAGATGCTGATTGGGGCAGTAGTCGATCAATTCCAGCACCGAACTCGGCTTGTCGAAATACTCGAAGAGGGAAAGCGCGCGGTCAGGGTCCATATCGCGGCCGACCATCAGGCCACGCGGGCTGTTTAAGCTGCGGTGACGGTAGAGAGAACGTCGCCGTCGGTCGTGCACGGCGCGGTCCAGCCAGCGGTAACCGGGGATGTTCGCGGTGCCCGGGTGGAGGCCGCAGACAAAGGGGATATGGGCCGGGCCGGTGGTGGACGGGTAGACCGTGAGCGCGGTCCGGTAGCAGCCCCGGCCGATAACGTGTTTCTTGAGGTTGGGTAGCAGGCCGTCGTTGAGCAGCCGTCGGGTCAGGTCATCCCGGGCGCCGTCGGCGACCAAAATCAAGACGCGTTTATACAAGCAGGTCCCTTGCTGGATTGTCCGAAGCCTCTGCCTTGGCGCCGGGCCGTATTGTCTCTCCTGACATCGGGCCCCGACACCAGATTTTGGGGAGTATACCGGTTGAGGGAGTAGATAGCAAACGTTTTGCGCGGCAGGGGGATAGAGGTATGACGCAGCCCACAAGAACGCGCCGCCGCCGTCGACCCCGCCAGGGACCGCGAAATGGCCTTGACAGGTCTACAAATTGGGGTATAATAAGGGGTAACATGGCTATCGCGCTCACCATCCTGAGTTCACTGACGTTTCTCACCGTCTGCTACCACTGCTATTACTATACCCCTGTCACGGACGGTGGACCGGAGCGACGGTAGCCGATAGGCAAGCCCGGAAGCTCAGCCCGCTGTCCCGAATGACAGCGGGCTTTTCTGTTGGGTAAGTTACGATGATTTGGGAAGTCGAGATATGGAGGACAAAATGACCCGAGGAATCCGCGGCGCCATATGCGTTGCTGAAAACAGTCGCGAAGCGATCTTTTCGGCCACGTCGCAGTTGCTCAGAGAGATTCTGGATCGCAACTCGATCGACCCTGAAGATATCGCTTCTATGTTCATAACGGCCACCCCGGATCTGAACGCGGACTTTCCCGCCTACGCCGTCCGCGGCAACGGTCTGACCCAGGTGCCCGTGCTGTGTGCGTCCGAGATGGATGTGCCCCACGCCATGAAAGGCCTGATCCGGGCGCTGGTGCACGTGAACACCGGGCGGTCTCAGGCGGAAATCAAGCACGTCTACCTGGGCGAGGCGGCCCGGCTTCGACCCGACCTGGCCAGCCAGGATTGAGTCTTTATTGGCAAACGGGACCTATGATGTTATCTTAGGCGGCAGAGGAAAGGACTGGTTCGGGCAGCGGCAGGGCTCTGAGATTTCGCCTGTGAGCGGAATCCAGGGGTGCCGGAGTCCGGTTGGCGACGGAGGTGATATGGGAAACCTGGACGGAAAGACGGTCGGAATCTTGGGGCTGGGGCAGGTCGGCGGGTCGCTGGCCTGGGCCCTGAAGGTGAACCGTCCCAACATCAAAACCGCAGCCTTCGATCTCAAGCCGGGGCTGATGATCGAAGCCGCGGAAAAGAAAATCGTCGATCAGACGGCCCCTGACGCGGCCGGCTTGGTTGAGATCGCCGACATTGTGGTGATAGCTCTGCCGATAGGCGACATAGTGGAGGTGATCACACGGATGGCGCCCGCCCTGAAGCAGAAGGAACTGGTGACTGATGTTGGCTCGGTCATGCGGGTCATCGTGGCTGCGGCCGAGCAGGTCGGCTACACCAACTATGTCAGCGGTCATCCGCTGGCTGGCACGGAGAAGCGGGGCAGCGAGGCGTGGAAGGGGACACTGTTTGTCGGTTCAGACTACTTCATGACCGCCCCCGCTGCGGCCGATCCCCATTCGCTCGAGTTGTTGCGGGAATTGATTGTGGGAGCCGGCGCCAATTCGGTCGAGGTGCGGGCGATTGCTCACGATCTGGCGTTTGCCACTACCAGCAACGTGCCGCACGTGCTGGCGTTCTGCCTGAAGCGAGCGTATGACCGGTTGTCTGATTCGGGAACCGATAAGCGGCGGTTCGCCTGTCCGTCCTTCCGGGGCGCCACCCGGGTCGCGGCGTCCGATCCGGAAATGGTCTTCCAGATGCTGTGGCACAACCGGGAGTATCTGGCCGGCGCACTCCGGAGTCTGGCCGGCGAGCTGGAAATTGTGCGCGGGGCATTGATCAAGAACGACCCGGAGACTTTCCGTCAGGCGCTGGGGCTGTACAACGGGCGCGACTGGAAATAGACCGGCACTGACCGCGGGTTACCGGGCCAGGTGCTTGTCGAGATCGACCTTGGGGCTGATGCCGATAACCCGCAGGCCGAGCACTTCCTCCACGTCTTCCACTTTCTTGAAAGAGCTGTCCATCAGTTCGACCAACAGAACGACGGCGCCGCCCAGCGCCAGACCCAGCATGATGCCCAGCGCAAGGATCTTCTTGCGGTTGGGGCTGACGGGCGCCAGGGCCAGTTTGGCCGGTTCGACCTGGCGATACTTGGTTGATGACCGGTCTTCCAGCAAGGCCTGCGAGATAGTTGAACTCTCCTGCTGGCGACGGAAGCGGTCGCGAATGTCGGTGGCGACCTGAAGCTCGCGCTGCAGCTGGGCCAGCTGGGCTTCGTACTCGGGAATGAGATCGGTCTCCGGAGTCAGATCGCTCAGAGCCGATTCGAGATACGGCTTTTTGGCATAAAGGTAGTTCAGACGCGCTCTGGCGTTCAGAAGTGAGATGAGATCATTGCGGACGGGCGGATCGTACTGCGGATACTGCGCGTTGACCAGCGCTCTATTCTCGGTTTCGACCGTCTCAAGCAGATCATTCTGCCGCACCTTGAAATTGATCACCTGGGGATGGCTCCAGGTGTAGCGGCTGAGCAGGTCACCGATTTGCCCCAGTCGGCTCTGAAGTTCGTCTTCCGCCTCGTTCTTTGCATCGGAGTCGGTTAACTGCAACTGGTTGGTGTTGAGACCTTCGACATTGCGCAGGCGAGCGAGCGCGGTCCGCTCCCGGCTGCGGAGATCGTCAATCTCGTTTTCGGTCTGCGTGATTTCGCCTTCAATCTCCTGCCGGTTCGCCTCGGACGTGGTGGCGTCGGAACTGCGCAGTCGGGCGAGCCTCTGTTCGACGCGGGTGATCTCAGTGGTCTTCTCACTAACCTGGCGCTCGTATCTTTGGAGCTGGACATCCGAGAAGTCCTGTGACGAGCGAATGTCGTTCAGGTCCTGACGAATTTTCTCGGCGATGAAGATGTCGCTCAGGTCGTTGGCCATATCACGCGCCCAGGCGGCGTCCGGCGAGGTCACGATTATCCTGATCTGATCGTTGGAGGCCCATTGCAGATTGACCGAACTCTTGAGCATCTCCTGAAGGACCATCAGACGGGCACGCTCGATGGTGAGGTTGGCTTGCAGTTGCACGTATAATTGGGCTCGCTCATCGACGGAAGGCATCCGCGATAATTGCAGTCGTTCGTCAAGGAGCCTGGCGTAGCGACTCGATGTGAGTTCGTTGTAAATGCTGCGCAGGACGTTGCGCCGGTCCCGACTTCGAAAAGCAGCGTAGCTGGTCGGCTCACTGAGCATGCGCTGGAGGTCGCCGATAAGCTGCACTTCAGGATCGATAGCTATGATGGTCGACGACTCAAAATGCGGGGTGAGCAGGTACGACCCGGCAAAGGCGAGGGCGGCCACGAGCGGTACCGGCAGGATTATCAACCACTTGCGCCGCCACAGCAGTGCGAAAATCTCGCGAACATCGATCAGGCCGATTGCCTTGCTAGAGCTCATGGACAAGTCTTTCCCAGGGTCACGGGTTCTCTCAGTTGTAACATCGGCGGGGCCAAAGGTTTCCTTCAACCGGTCATCCGTCTGCCGACGAACCGGCCGGGCATGCCGCCGGACACCGGACCCGGTTGAATATACGCGAGCCTCTCGGGGCCGGCCAACTCTTTTTGTTCGCGCCGGGTAGTGGAACTGAGGGAGCCGGCGAAGTGTTTCCTGCCTCATGGAACTCCTCGGTGGGCCAGGTTTGGCGCCCCTCACCGGGGGCCGATAATGGACTCCGGTGCCGGCTCGGCTCCGGCCGGGCAGGGCGGACAGACCGCCCCAGATTGAAGTTGTGTTCGGGGTTTGACCGTTTATTTTGCAGATCGTTAGCAGCGTACCGATTCGGGAAAGGCTCGAAGGATAGCTCAGATGAAATTCACTAACGACAGTCTTAAGATTGATGCTGCCGGGACGGTCGAGGGCATACAGGCGGAGATCCGACACCAGATCGGGCGAGTCCTCAAGAAATCGGGCGCCGTGGTAGGCATTTCCGGCGGTATCGACTCGTCGGTCTGTGCCGCGCTGTGTGCCCGGGCACTCGGGCCGAACCGGGTGGTCGGCGTCATGATGC
>SMTZ1_10000397_pt1 | contig 40301 bp, 28 predicted proteins | sample DeeMarSWOR136_30_FD_25667 | JGI IMG/M metagenome (IMG submission 25667)
ATCTCCATTCTGTATATACCACGCTACTCTAGAGATTTATTATAGACGTACAATTTAACATACACCTGTGTAGAAAAGATTACAATATACTCCTCCTTTCCCCAACCGATTCCTGCTATAAGTCTATAATGTGCTGAAGTTATCTCTTTTATAAAATCTTGGTATGGATTTTGACTTTAATATTATCGGATTAAGTATATTGATGTGCTCAGTTTTTATTTTAACTGAATGATCAAAAGATAATAAGAAATGGATTTTAAAGATAAGACATTGGTACTAGTAACATAAAAAAGTGAATTATTTCTTTATTATTTTATTAAAAATAGGAGTAAGAAAATGAGGAAAACACCCATATCACTGAGTATTGTTATATTTTATATATTGGTTTTTTATTCTTTTTCCTCTGCACAACAAGATACTACAATGTATCAAATAATCCGTCTTGAGTTAAAAGACGGATCAATATTGATCGGCAAATTGTTATCAGAAGATGATTCTACAATTCAAATTAAGACACTTTCTAACATCGAAGCGCTAATCCAAAAACAACAGATCAAAAGAAGAGAGATTGTCTCAGGTCAGATGGTTGAAGGTGAACTTTGGCGAAAAGATCCTAATCGAACCAGATTATTATTTGCTCCTACCGGGAGGGCATTAAAAGCCGGTCAGGGTTATTTTTCAACGTATGAAATACTTTTCCCGTTTTTGGCTATTGGAATTACTGATTTTTTAACTGTTGCTGGAGGCATTTCATTGGTTCCGGGTGCTGAAAATCAGCTGCTATATATCGCCCCCAAGATAACGCCTGTTCAACTCGATAAATTTGATCTATCTGCAGGTGTATTGTATATCAGAATCCCTGAAGAAGAAAATGCTGCAGGTATCGTTTATGGTGTTGGAACATATGGTACAGATAAATCTGCATTGACCTTGGGGCTGGGTTATGGGTTTGCAGGAGGCGAATTCGCTGACAGTCCAATCTTTGCCATCGGAGGTGAATTAAGAGCATCAAAATCAGTCAAATTCATTACTGAGAATTGGATTTTCCCTGGAGAGGAAGTGCAGCTTTTATCCGGAGGTTTGCGGTTCTTCGGTGAAAATCTTGCTGCTGACTTTGCCTTTATTTTCCCAGCAGGTAGCGATATAGAAGGTTTTCCATTTATTCCCTGGGTAGGATTTGTTTATAACTTCGGTGCAAAGTAAAAAAGTAACTCAAAATGTGAGTCAATCCGGATCATCTATTTTCTCAAAAACCATATCTCACAAATTTAACAGCGATTATTTCCTTAGATCGAGTTTCATTTATCACAATTAGGGTGAGTGCTGAGCCTTATTTTTAGCAATTCTAAATCCTCACTGTTTAAGTCCACTTTTTTATGTAAAAATTTATCCTTCACTCTAGTCTTGACAAATTCTAAAAATTTTGTAAATTATATAAAATCAATATTTGAAAATTGCACCACATATTGAATTGCTATTAAATTAGTTATGATTTGAACCGGTTTACCTCCTTCTACCTTTGGAACCACTAGATCCCTGTAAAATAAATCAATTATAATAAAGCACATACAGATTGGCATTACTCTATAATAATTAGAATATCATAAATCAGCGAATTTACAGGTTCTGTATAAGAATGAACAAGATTTGATTTTTTCATATATAACCGTTTTTTTGCCATTTTGCTTTAAGCAATAAGGTTTTAAAGAAACTACGCACCTGATTATTTTAAAGAAAGGTGGTTAAAATTATGCAAATAAGAAATTACAACAAATCCTTAATCCTTTTCACTAGTATTGCTTTAATTTGTGTTTTTGCTGTCATGCCTTCTATGGCCCAAGAAAAAATCAAAATTGCCGGGAAATTAACAAATACTGTTTCTGAGAGCTATATGATAAACATAGCAGACATGGAGGATCATGCACTTAACATTAGCAAATCCGAGGGAATAAATGTCAGTACCGGGGAAAAAAGTTTTATGGATAGTTCCTCGGTTGTAAACTATAATTCCAGCGATCTTATTAAAGGGAATGGAATGCACCATGGCTACATAATGTTAAGTAAAGAAGATGCTACTGTAATTGCCAAATGGAAAGGAAAAGTGACTACTACTACTTCTTCAGATAATAAACCAATTATCACATTCGAGGGAACCTTCACTTATACAAAGGGAACAGGACCTTTTGAGAAAATTCAAGGTAATGGTACCTATAAAGGAATGTATATCTCAGAAAAAGAATATATAACAGAGTGGGAAGGCGAATATTTTATAGAGTAACAAGTATTATGTATATGTTACATAATATCTCTTTACAGGTGCGTAGTTTTTTTATTTGATACAAAAAATCAACAAAATTAAGACTTTTAAAAAATTTATTTTGCACCTCACCGAGCTTTATAAGCTCCCAGTATTTTGTATATTATATTGTTATTCTTGAATTATATCTCTAATCAGGGAATAGCGGTATATGAATATGAACTTAAATCGGATGTTGCTCCGATTCATTCCGATAGTATTCTCAATGTCTACCCATAAAATAGTTTCAATGAACAGGATAGACTCTAAATTGAATTATTTTCAAAAACTCATCTGAAATTTGTAACTTTTTCTCATTCTGTATATCATAAATGAACTAATTCAATTGTTATAAAATATAAATTTAATAAAATTTAGGGAAATTTATAACCCGGAGGTGACGTGGTGATTTACAGAATTACATCGATTATTTTATTCGGGCTGGTAAGTATGGGAATTCTTAATGCCCAGGATATGAAACAGGATATCAAGGAACAGGTACCTATTATCTTGAAGGCTTTGAATCTTAATAATACCCTCAAGGAAAAGATCAAAAATGATTGCGTTATTGCTGTTCTCTATAATCCACATTCATCTTTATCGGGGGATGAGAAAAAATCAATTGTTAAGAGTCTGGAAGACAATAAAAAAATCAAAATTCATGATAAAAAGATACAGGTAGTGGAAATACCGATGGATATGAATATGAACCTCGAGAAGCAGATCATGATTAGGAAAATTAACGTGTTTTGGTTATCTGCCGGATTGGAAGCTTATGCCAATGGTATAAAAGAAAGTGCCAAGTTTAATCAGGTTATTACCATTTCTTCTGATCCTGCGCTCGTGACCAGAGCGTTTGCTGCCATGAGTACTCAAAAATCAGAAAATGGTTATAAATTAATTATCAATAAAAATGAAACAAATAATATCCAGCTTGATTTAAATGAGAAGCTTCTGAGTGAAGCAATTATAGTTGAATAGAAAAAAATATATTAAAATTGTTTTACAGTATTCGTTAAAACGCATAAACCCCGATCAAACTCGACCGGGGTTTATTTTTTTGTCTCTAATATTCCCTGCTCACCAGTTTTTTCTTGAGCTCTGAAATATGCCAGGTAATGTTAATATCCTTTGGACAAGCCTCCACACAGTTAAAGATAGTATGACACCGCCAAACGCCGTCATTATTATCCAATATTTGCATCCGCTCGTAGGCTCCCTCATCGCGCGAATCAAAGTTATATCGGTAGGATTTTAATAAAGCAGCCGGTCCCAAAAATTGCGGATTCTTCCAATTCGATGGACAGGAAGTTGTACAGGCGGCACATTGTATACACCAAGTCGATTCATTAATCAACTGATGTTCTTCAGGGGATTGTAATCTTTCTGTAGCAGGTGGTGGTGTCTTATTAATCAAATAAGGTTTCACTATTTCGTACTTCTTAAAAAAATCAGTCAGATCCACAACCAGATCTTTAAATATGGATAGAGATTGCAGCGGTTCAACCGTAATATTGGTGGGATCCCGGAAATTTTTTAAATTAGCTTCACAAGCCAGCATATTGGCGCCATTAATCTTCATAGCGCAGGAGCCGCATATACCATGGGAACATGAGCGGCGAAATGACAAGGTGCCATCCTGCTCCCATTTCACCCGATGTAAAAGATCCAATACTTTATCGGTTGGATCGGCTTCAACGGTGAATTTATCATAGCGAGGTTTTATATCACCTTTCTCTGGATCAAAGCGGAAAACTTTTAGCTTCACTTGTATCATCAGTATTTCCTTTCTTTTGGTTGAAATTTGGTGATAATCACTGGTTTGTAATCAAACTCAATTTTTTTATCTTTTCTAATGGCTAATGTATGTTTCAACCAATTTTGATCGTCACGTTTCGGATAGTCTCTCCTATACTGTGCGCCCCGACTTTCTTTTCTATTTAAAGCGCCACATACGATTATTTCTGCAAAATGTAATAAATTATCTAGCTCTAACGCCTCAGTTAAATCGGTATTGAATTGCATCCCCTTATCATCGATCTGTATTTTCTTTACCCGCTCTTCCAATTCACGAACTTTCTCAAGTGCTTCAGTCAAGCTCTGCTCATCCCTAAAGAGACCCACTTTTTTCATCATGACTTCTTGTAACTCTTGCCGTAATTGCCCAACCTTTTGATCACCCTCATTCATTTTAATACCTTCCACCCTTTCAATGGAAGTTTTAATGAGGTCTTCTGGTAAATCAGCTTTTTCAACACCGTTAGTTGTTAAAAATCTCACTATCGCCTTCCCGGCTCTTCTACCAAATACCACACATTCTAACTGTGAGTTGGTTCCCAATCGATTTGCACCATGTACTGAAACGCAGGCGCATTCTCCAGCAGCATAAAATCCCTCCACTTTCTGCGACTTTCCATCCGCTAAAACTTCACCATCTACTGTTACAGGAATGCCTCCCATAGAATAATGCGCTGTTGGTTGAATGGGAATCGGCTCTACAACGGGGTCGATACCTACTATCTTACGACAAAAACTACGAATTTCAGGAAGCCGTTCAGTTATTTTAGCCTCACCTAAGTGCCTGAGATCCAGATGGACATAATCTTTACCTTCTATTCCACGTCCTTCGTCAATTTCAGTCTGAATAGATCGAGCAGTTAAATCACGTGGTGCTAACTCCATTAATTTGGGTGCGTATCTCTCCATAAATCTCTCACCATCTTTGTTTAACAGATATGCACCTTCTCCACGAGCACCCTCACTAACCAGAATGCCATAACGATATACACCGGTGGGATGAAATTGAACAAATTCCATGTCTTCTAGCGCTAAACCTGCGCGGAGGACAATTCCTAATCCATCCCCGGTATTGGCATGGGCGTTGGAGGTTATTTTAAAAGCTCTGCCATAGCCACCAGTCCCGAACATTACTACTTTGGCATATATGGTAACATAGTGACCACCAGTCATATCATAGGCAACCAAGCCACGCACTATACCATCTTTTACTAATATATCCATGACGTAAAATTCAGAATAAAAACGTACATTATCCTTTATACATTGATCATATAAAGTATGCAACATCATGTGCCCTGTCCGATCTGCAGCAAAGCAAGCTCTTAAAACAGGTTTTTCTCCATAATTCCTGGTATGTCCACCAAATTTTCGCTGATTAATTTTTCCATCAGGTGTGCGACTAAATGGTACTCCCATATGCTCCAATTCATAAATGGCTGGATGAGCATCATTCACCAAGAATTCGATAGCATCTTGATCTCCTAAGTAATCGCTTCCTTTTACCGTATCGAAAAAATGCCAGTCGATATGATCTTCTTCCACATTACCTAAGGAGGCTGCTATCCCACCTTGAGCAGCACCACTATGTGAACGAGTCGGGAATATTTTCGAAAGAACAGCAACATCGTAGTTTTGTGAGGCTTCTATTGCACAACGTAAGCCGGCCAATCCTGCACCAACTATTACCACATCGTGTTTTACTATCATCTTTACCTCTTTTACTATTTCTTATTGTTTTAAATTATCTCATTTGGTTTAACCATACCTTATTCAACGGAAGGTAAGGTTAGCATGGTAATGAATCCTAAAACTCCAATAAAAATGCCCACCGTCAAAATCGCACCAAATATAAACTTCCTCTTGCCGGCTGATAAATGGTAATCCCTGATGACAGACCAGAGACCATTTAAGCCATGATATAATCCTAAAACAACAAATACCAGGTAAAAAGTTCTCATATAAGGATTCGATAGTCGTTGTACTATGGTGGTCCAATTATGTCCGGCATCCCAAGTGTTATGCGCAATATAAAAATGAAGCAATACTTGGATAAATAGTATTACTCCGGTAATCCGTTGAAAGTACCATCCAAAAGTACCTGACGTACCTGATCCTTCAAATCTATAAGCCATAATACTTCCTCCATTAAATTAAAGGAACATCACTGCGCCCATTGCCAGAAAAACCAGAATGCTTAAAAACAGTACTCCCGTCAGTAGCTGTTTATGGTAGCGGGCGCCATTAAAATAATCAATCATAAATATCCTGACACCATTCAAGGCATGATAAATAACCACTATGAACAGACACCATTCAAGAAACACCAGGAGGGGGTGTCTGAAAATCTCCATTTCACTGTCCCAGGCAGGCCGGTTATGTAATCCACTCACTAAGTAGATGTGAATCAAGACATAACCAGTGAGGGCTAAACCAGTTAAACGATGCAAAATATAACCCCAAGTACCATAATGCTTCACATAACGCATGGATGAGTCTCCTTAATATGTGGATTGGAAAAATTGATATGGTTGAGTGCAGAAAACTATCATTTGAGAAAAATATAATATTCGGAAATATTTTTATCAAGAATTATATAACAAACTATTTCAGTTATATACCCTGAGTTTTCATTTTCTCCAATTCAACAGCCTCCAGTCTGAATTACGATATACCAACCAGATGGCTCCATCTCGATCTGTACGATAGTAGGTAATATTTAAGTATTGCAATCTTCTTAAAACATCCCGTGATGGATGACCATATCTATTCTTCTCACCAACCGAAATGAGTGCCAATTCAGGAGAAACCTGTCGTAAAAATTCTAATGAGGATGAAGTATTACTCCCATGATGCCCTAATTTCAGAATATCAACCTCCAGAAAATTCGTCCAGTTTAACAACCGCTTCTCAACAATCATCTCAGCATCTCCGGTAAATAGAAGAGAGGTATTCTTCATGCGAACAAGTGAAACCAGGGAAACGTTGTTTATGGCTTCCCCGGTATTTTCAATTGGTCGAGTGAAATCCGCAAATGGTGCTAAGATGTAAATTTGAGTTTCATCATCAACCACTACTCTATCACCTATCCTTAATAGTCGGCAGGGAGTTTTCCCTTCCCGCAGTTTATTTAAAAGACTATCATGCCAAAAATAGGAAATCTTTATATCCGGAAAATAAACAGAATCGATTTCCACCTCATCCAGAAGATAGAAAAGCCCAGCAATATGATCTGCATGGGGATGACTGATCATAACTTTATTCAATCTCAGGTTTCCTAATACCTGCAAGGCGGGAATGATGATACGTTCTCCACTATTCCAATTGGGATAAACCGGTCCGGCATCAAAAAGGATTTGCTGTCCGCTGGACGTTACCAGTATGGAGGCATCGCCCTGTCCTATATCAAGCATAAGAAGCTGTGGCATCTTTTTTGGTGGAGCAAAAATCCAAAAAAATACTAGAATAATTAAGGATATCGCTGGTAGTTTTAACAGCCTGAATTGTTCTTTTGTCCAGGCGTAAAATATTGTTAAAACAAGCAGATAAAACAGGATGTGCAGAACATCAAATGATGGTGTTTTCACATAAGCTGAGGGAAGCTGGGCAGTGAAATGAACAATTTCAATTAATACCTGTATAACCTGCGATAAAAAATTGGCCACTACTAAAGCAAATTCAAATGATAAGATCGAAACAAACAGGGTAAGGAAACCCAAAGCAACGATAAATCCAATAAGTGGAATTACCAACAAATTTAGAAAGATGGAAATCAAGGGAATTTGTTGAAAATAGTATCCCATTAAAGGGACAGTTCCTAATTGGGCTGAAAGAGAAATCAAAAATGGAGTGACAATTAATTTTATTAATTTTCTACTAAAATTATTTAGGGTAAATCTCAATTTGATCATATCTTCAACAAATCTGAGTCTTTCATAGAAAAAGAAAATCGAAAAAACAGCTATAAAAGAAAATTGGAAACCCACCCAGAATAGTTGTTGCGGCTGAAAAATAACAATAATAAAGGCAGCAACACCAAGCGTATTGTAAGAAGTTGGTTTTCGTTCCAGATTTTGTCCAAATAAATAAAACGCCACCATAAGAGTAGCACGTACAACAGGTGGATTTGCTCCACTCAATAACATATAAAGCCCGAGAATGAATAGGGTTATCACATTTTGTACGCGAAAAGAAAATGGTAAAAAAGAAACCAGAAGATGGACAAATATCACTATAAAACTCACATGTAATCCGCTAATAGCCAGGACGTGTGCAACCCCACTTTTCTGGAAATCACTTTTTATCTGATAATCAATTCCACCCTTTTTCCCGAGTAGAATGCCAGATAAAAAATATCCCGGATTACCTCTACATAATTTTTGAAACTGTTGATCAATTCTTTCCCGGGCGAGAAACAACCATTTTCGGAAAATAAACTTTTTCTGACTTCTTTGAACCTGCACAGTTGAGGTAGTCTGCAACAGAATTCTCCCCAGGATTCCCTTCTTCAACAAATGGGCTTTTAAATCATACTGACCTGGATTTCGTGGTCCACTCAAATGGTCAATGGTTACATCTTGTAAAAATAGCAGATCACCAGGGAAAAGGGTTACAGACAGGCTGTCAAATTGTAAAACAAATCTTCGATCAACCATCAAAGTATCATCCTCTGTTATTAATTTTTCCAAATTCACAGTAGACAGATCAAGTTTTGATGAAGGTGGAATAAGAACCTCAGCTGTTAAAGAGACACCATCGACCGGAAAAAATTGTCTAATCGGATGATGTAAATGTTCTGTTTTCCAGGTTTGATATCTGATAAATCCTATAAGAAGAAAAAGGAATGACACATAATAAACATCAAAATTGGTTTTCCGATGGATAATCAAACCCAATAAGGTAACGACCATCATTCCCAGCAAAGCACATATGTGAAAATTCAACAGATCAGCAACTATAATACCAGCAGCATAGGCAATAGCAAGAAACATTCCGGGATAATGCGCTAACTTGTTAAGCATTTTTCCCACTCATCATGCTGATCATGTATGACAATTATATCGTGAAAGTTTTTCCCCAACTCCTTAGGGGATTATGCATACAGTAAGAAATGTATACATTAATGTTATAAATTTAAAATATTATTCAGGGCCGTGGAACGCAACAGATTAATATAATATCTTTTTCAAAATCACAATAATAAAAAAACCCGGATTGAAAAGTCCGGGTATATATTTTAGAACAAACTCAACAAAATCGTTTAATTTACATTAATATTTTTACCTCTCTCAAGTAGCTGGAAGCCCAGCTGTTTTTTATTCTTCATTTTAATTTTTATGGTCGATCCATCAACAAATTTCTCTTTGAGAATTTCATCTGCCAGTGGATCTTCAATGTGTTTTTGGATAGCTCTTTTCAGAGGGCGTGCTCCTAGTATGGGATCAAAACCTTGTTCTGCAATAAATTCCTTAGCGCCATCACTCAATTCCAGTGTGATATTTCTCTCCAATAGCCTTCCTCCCATTTCCGTAATCATCAGATCCACAATTTTGATCATCTCCTTCTTATTCAATTTTCTAAAGAATATGAAGTCATCTAGACGATTCAAAAATTCAGGATTAAACAGACGTTTTAATTCTTGTGAGATTTTATCTTTCATTACTTTATGATCTGAATCTTCTTCTTTCTGTGAAAAACCGATGGAAATATTTTTCTTTATTTCCCTGGTGCCTACATTAGAAGTTAAAATCAGGATGGTATTCCGGAAATCCACTTTTCTGCCCAGACTGTCGGTTAATTGCCCTTCATCCAATACCTGAAGCAAGATATTAAAGACATCCGGATGTGCTTTTTCCAGTTCATCGAATAATATAACGGCATAAGGATGTCGGCGTACTTTTTCGGTTAACTGACCGCCTTCTTCATAGCCAACATATCCCGGTGGAGATCCAACAAGACGGGAGACTGAGAATTTCTCCATATATTCAGACATATCAATCCGGATCAAGGCATCTTTTCTTTCGAAGAGATATTCGGCCAATACTTTTGCAAGATGAGTTTTACCAACACCAGTGGGACCTAAAAACATGAAAGAGCCAATAGGTCTATTGGGATCTTTCAGACCGGTACGGGACCTACGAATTGCTTTGGAAATTGTAAGGATCGCTTCATCCTGACCAATAACAAACTTTTTGAGTGATTGCTCCATTTCAATTAATTTTGTAGACTCACTTTTAGCGACTCGACGCACCGGGATACTCGTCATCATCGATACCACTTCAGCAATATCTTCTTCTGTTACTGTTGCTGGCTTGGTTTCTTCTTCCTTTTCCCAGCGATTCCGCTCAAATTGCAATTCTTCCTGTAACCTTCGCTCAACGTCACGCATTTTTGCAGCTTTTTCAAAATCCTGTTGACGAGCATATAATTCTTTTTCCTGTCGGACTTTCTCAATACGTTGCTCAAGATCTAAAATCTCTTTCGGAACCACGATGCTGGAAATATGCACTCTTGATCCAGTTTCATCCAGAACATCTATCGCTTTATCGGGAAAGTTTTTGTCGGTTATATATCTTTCACTCAAACGGATTGTAGACAGTAGCGCATCATCGGTATATTGCACATTGTGATGGTCTTCATATTTTGATTTGATACATCTTAATATCTCTAAGGTTTCCTCCGGGGTAGTCGGCTCGATCATCACTTTCTGAAACCGTCTTTCCAGAGCTCCATCTTTCTCCACATACATTCGGTACTCATCAAGAGTAGTGGCGCCCACACACTGTAATTCGCCCCTCGCCAGAGCAGGTTTGAACATATTCGAAGCATCCAGCGATCCAGAGGCACCACCCGCTCCTACAATTGTATGTAACTCATCAATGAAAAGGATAACATCTTCGGCTTTTTCTAATTCGCTCATGATAGCTTTCATTCTTTCCTCAAACTGCCCACGATATTTGGTACCTGCCACGATGCTTCCCATATCCAGGGCCACAATCCTTTTATTATGCAAGACCCGTGGAACTTTACGATTAATTATCCTTAATGCCAAACCTTCGGCAATGGCAGTCTTTCCAACACCAGGTTCTCCAATGAGAACGGGATTATTTTTTTTGCGCCGACTCAGAATCTGGGCCACACGTTCAATAATTTTATCACGTCCGATAATCGGATCCAGTTTCCCTTGAGAGGCGAGCCGGGTAAGATCCCTCCCAAAATGATCAAGTGCTGGTGTTTTCATCTTTTGCGCAGAAGGACGTGGTGCAGAACTATAAGATGTGGCGGGTTTGCCCTCTAAAATATTCTTTAATTCATTGTAAACAATGTTATAGTCAATATTAAAACTCATCAGTACCTGGGCAGCTAGACCTTCTTTCTCTTTCAAAAGCGATAAAAGAAGATGCTCTGTACCAATTATATCAGACTTGAAATTCTTTGCTTCCAAATAGGTAACTTTCAGCACCTTTTCTGCTCTTTTGGATAATGGTAAATTCCCGAGGGTCATCATACCACCTGCCGGACCAGATGCTTCTTCCAAACGCTGTTTTAATTTTTCAATATCTACTTCCAGATTCTTCAGTATTTTTATGGCAATACCTTCACCTTCCTTTATAATTCCAAGAAAAAGATGCTCAGTGCCGATATAGTCGTGCCCTAACCGCATCGCCTCTTCTTTCGAATATCGAATCACCTTTTGTACACGACTTGTAAAATTGTTTCTCATAGAAAACCCCAACATGAGACTAAAACCCCTTAATTTTAGGCCACTTCCAATTTACAGTTAATATTCCTTCCAAGCAACTTTAAAGCAAATAACCCTAAATTTTCCTGCTATCCAAAATATCCTTTACTTTACAATCATTACAGAATTTTAAATTCCAATACTTTATATTTTGTTCCTCTGCTGGATGGAATTATTATAACAACTATGGAAATACCTAATCATAAAACCATCTTATACAAGATTTAATGTTAATTATCGTACCAAATTTAAAAAAATGAACAAATCAAAAAACATTCTTTCAAAAAATAGATAGCGAAAACAGAGAAAAATATTTGATTGATACTAAAAATTATTGATTCAATTTAACATGCAACATATTTTTACAGATATTCGGTAGCAAAAATATATGGTAAAAGAATGTTAATTATTCTGAGAGTTAGATATGAATCAAGGCTAGCCTATAATAATAAGTTGATTCATAATAAAATATTGACTTTCTGCCATTAGATTTTTAATATGATAATAAAGGAACTAGTTCTTTCTTTACTGGTTTAAAATGTGTATTCGGAAGAAGGGGGTATTTATGAAATACCAATTTTTCACAATTTCAATTCTAATCGTTCTTCTCCTTCTCACAGTAGGTTGTTATACACAGTTGAAATACAATAGTCATCAAACCAAGAATGAAGCAATAGAATATTACGACGAAGAATATTATGACTATGCCTATATCGATAATGAAGATTCAACCAGACCACATACTGTTACCAATATTTACTATCTCGATTCTTACTGGTACGATCCCTGGTATTGGGATCCTTGGTATGCAGATCCCTGGTACTGGGGTCCAAGACGTGGTTTATATGTCAGTTTTTCCTATGGTATGTGGGATCCCTATTGGTATCCGTGGGGCTGGTATGGTAGATGCTGCTATCCATATGTATCAGCATATCCAAGGTACTATCCTTATTACTGGGATTACTATTATCCTCCTATTTACGCCTACACACCCAAGAATTATCAAAAAAGACCATGGGACAGGCGTTCAAGTGTCCCGGTTCGGCAAATCGCCAGGGCAAGTGGTAGAACTAATGTTAATACTACTTCCGGAGGAGCAAGTAATGACGGCGTTGGGGTTCGAAAACCCAGATATGTAGTGGGTGATCAATCCGAAACGCAGGACCAGAGCCATATTATCCGCACCAATAATGATAACAAACGCAGAATTACCCGTTTAGCCGGAGATGATAATTCCAGTAGTCTCAGCCGGTCCGACCAGACCACAACAAATGCTCGATCTGTTCAAGGTCGTCAGAGGAATACTACTTCTTCTGCCAACCAGTACAAAACCAGATCCAGTTCGAACAGCGGCAATTCTAAATCATACTCTCCCCGGAGCAGTTCACGAAGGAGCAATTCCGGCTCCTATAAATCAGGCAAAAGCTCTCGAAGCAGTAGTTCAGGTTCCTACAGTTCTGGTCGCAGTTCACGCAGCAGTAGTTCAGGTTCTTCAGTTAGTCGATCTTCCGGTGGAAGCCGTTCTTCCAGTTCAGGTTCCCGGAGCAGTAGCAGCGGTTCAAGCGGAAGCAGTTCCAGATCATCGGGCCGTAAATGAATTTGATTGGGTGTATCAATTTTTTTTGATTCGGTTATATCTTTCTATTGTTTTTAGAAGGTTGCCATGCTTTATAAAAAAATCTACTGGCAGATATAGCTAAATCAATCTTAAAATTCCTCCCGATTACTCAATGATCTAGTTAGTTATATGCATAGTGGCACTACCATATCTTCTATGCTTTGACCAATATTTATAAGGCATCATACAAACTTGAATTATATTAGCAATTACAATTGCCCAGATTTCTTTTATCAGGCAATTTATAGTAGAAGGAACTGTCTTATCTTTTTAAAAATTCGGGTTTGATAACCTCAACATTAGACGGCGAAAAGAACCTTTTCCCAAAATCGTTTTTTGAGCACTGACTTATCAAATCTCAGTAATAAGAGTATTAAATTTGACCACCTCAATTAATATCATTATTCTCTCTATCCAAAGACCTCCTATTTATTATATTATGGAACTATGTAAGAGAAATTAATGTTAACACTGGAAGCAACAATAAAAATTGCAGGATGTGGAGAATAGACCAACCTGTATAAGAACTGAAATTGACAACATTAAGGAAGGTAGATCGAGGAAAAAATGAAAAAATTTATTATAAACTCTTTTGTTATCCTGTTCATTATTACTTTTAGTGGTTATGCCCAGAACACTGATGATGCCATTCGAATTCTGGACAATCAAATCGGTTTTGGTGGCCGGGCAATTGGAATGGGTGGAGCGTATGCTGCCGTAGCTAACGATTACTCAGCTATTTATTGGAATCCGGCCGGATTAGCCCAGATGCGTAAAATGGAAGTATGGCTGGAATTATCGCATATTCGTTACGGTAACGATATTTCCTACCCCTATTCTCGCAATGAAGGTGATAAGATATATTCTTCATCTTCATCTCAAACAGTTACCAAATTCAATTCAATTGGATTTACTTTCCCCGTACCCACCTACCGTGGCAGTCTGGTATTTTCAGTGGGGTATCAAAGAATAAAAGATTTTGAATACGCTAATGAATTTTTAGGTATATCAGATCAGGGATCTGACAGACTCTCCTTTGCCGGAGTTGATCCGGATAATCCTGAAGATGTATACGATTTTTTCGGAGAAGATGTCGAAAAAGAAGGTTACCTAACTGATGAAGGGTCAATAAATCAGTGGTCTGCTGCCGGTGCCATCGATGTGACACCGAATCTCTCTGTAGGGCTTGGCCTGAACTTCTGGACAGGTTCCAGTGAGTATGCCCAATCATATAACCAATTGGATAAATTTAATTATTTTAATGAGTATCCGGCAGATTTTGATAACTACTCAGAAGAACGAACTCTTTTCAGCAAATATTCTTCTTTTAATGCTAAACTTGGATCAATATTACGTCTTGGCAAATTAATGAGATTGAGTGTTGGTTTAGAATCTCCCCAGACCTTCTCAGTTGAAGAAGAATATTTTTTAGATAGTAAATTAAGATTTGATGATGGATTCGAGGACAATTTTGAAGAGGCAGATGCAGAGGAAAGTGGCATTTATAAGTACAAAGTAAAAATGCCCTTTCGCTTTTCTCTTGGTGCTTCGCTCTCCCTGGGTACGATCTTGCTGAGTGGTAGTGCTGAATACATGGATTGGACCCAGGTTAAATTTGCATCAGATGAATTAAAGGAACTGAACAGATCTTTTGCAACAGATTATCGTGAAACTGTTAAATTGAGATTGGGCGGTGAAATCGGTCTTCCTTTCCTGGCCTCTCAATTCAGGGCAGGTGCTATTTATGATCCCACTCCACTGGTGGATAAAGATTTCGATTGGGACCGCAAATACCTCACCATGGGTTATGGTTTACTCATTGAAAGAATATTTAAAATAGATCTGGCATATGTATACGGAATGTGGAAACAGGCCACCTTTGATGATCTGACACCGGAAGGCACCGAAGAGGATGTCACCTATCAGAAACTGTTATTAACTATATCTTTCAGATATTAAAAATAAAATTGCAGTATCAGTTATTTTTTATATGAAAAATAAAAAGAAATAATGTAACGAAAACTTTCTTTTATTATCTAATAATTGATTATTAAAAGAAACTTTTTATGAATGTAAGGCTATTCAACTATTTGGATAAATCGTAAATTTCAGAATGTCATTATAACATAAAATTAAAGATTTCAGAATTTAATTAAGAATGAATATTTATTTTTTATAATAAATAAGGATAAAGAGAAATGTGGTATAAATTTATATTTACACTCTTCATGATCTTTCTTATCACCAGTTGCGGGACATCGACAGGTTTAGTTGGCACTGATGCTGCATCTCGGATTAAACCCGTGCAGCAGATCACTTTTGAAGAATCCCAACTGCCAGTTAATTTAGAGGTTATTGTTCGCAATGTGGCAGATCAGGCTGCCAGCAATAAAAATGAATTCAGACTCTATATAAACGATAAGTTGATTCAACCGAGTAACAAGGTTGATAATACTACTAAAAATTATTTCTACACCTTAAAGCTACAACCAGGTTTATATGATGTGAAGGGAACATATTACTGGCATGATGGATGGACTGACGCCAGAACTGATATTAAAACGCAAGAACTAGTTCAGGTAGACGACAGAGGTCGTACCATTCTGGAGAAAGAAATTCCCAAAGACTGGCGTGGTATTGTAAAAGGCAAGAACCTGCTTTTTGATGTAAATTATGAATCTTTTGAAAAAATATCAGAAACCCCGTCCAGTAATGAGAAACCGGATTTTGAATCTTCCATGGTAGATGTGAAGCAGGTTGGACTTCTGGAGAATAAAATAAAACTGCAAATAAATACAGATCCGAGCAACAGTGACATTTATATTGATGATCAAATGGTTGGTCAATCTCCTATCAGCTGGTGGGTAGATAAGAGCACTTCCCATGTCGTTCAGGCAAGGTATGATAACTTCCGTTCCGCATTCCGGATCGTATCACCAGAAGAAATGTATAACCAGGACAAAGTGATTATTATTCAGCGACTTGAACCAATTTTTACACCTCAAATAGTTACTTCTCCTACTACCAGGAAGGTTACACCAGATACAACCGTTGCAGCACAGCAAACACAACCACAGAATAATACACAGGCCGCTATTACTGCAGCGAATACAACCACTGGTCTACCAAACACCACTCAGAATACAACTACTTCCGGTATGAATCCAGCAAACTCAACTGTCAGCATAATAAACTCAAATGCCAATACAACAAATTCCGATGCGAATTCCACAAATACGGATACAACTGCAACAAGATCGGATACCACCACAACAAATTAATCATATTTGATAGAAGTTTCAGAATTCGGAAGGTGCAACATCTTTTTACCGTCATAAATTTTATTATAGAAAATGGGAGCAAGGAAGCTCCCATTTTCTATTCTGCACTGTAAAATTCACCATTTAAAACCTAAATAGCGTTATAATTTCTTTGTGCTTACACTCAGCAATAAATTTTTTCCTTTATTTTTTATTCAATAATAAGATTATTATCTTTTATTTAAATAATATCAGATTGAATCACCAAAATACAAAGGAATGATAATATATGAAAAAAGTATACCTTCTTTTCATCGTTTCAGGACTTCTTTTTTTCACCAAATGTAACGGAGATAAATTAAAAATGGGAAAAGACGAAAATTTTCAGTATTATACCGGAGAGCAATTTGCCGATATCAAAGTCGGTCGTTATCAAATTCCTGGATTTTCAGAACTTTCCCTCAAACAAAAAGAGATGCTTTATTACCTGTACCAGGCTGCACTCAGTGGACGTGATATTATATTCGATCAGAATTATAAATCTAACTTAAAAATAAAAAGAACCCTGGAAGCTATTGTAGAGAGTTATAAGGGAAATCGTGATACAAATGAATTCCGGAAATTTATGGTTTATACCAAAAGTTTTTGGTTTTCCAGGGGGATTCACCACCATTATTCCTTGGATAAGATTTTACCCGAATTTTCAAAAGAGTATTTTACTGAATTAGTTAATAATTCACCTGATGTTAAATCCCATATGACCGAAGAAGAAAATGTGCCGGAATTAATTGATCAGTTAACTCCTATTATATTTGATCCAGATAAAGTAAAAAAACGTATCATTTCGAATGCTGAAGGTGATCTGATTGCCAAATCACCCATAAATTTTTATGAAGGTCTCACCCAGAAGGAAGTGGAAAAATTTTATGCTGATAAAATAGCCCCACATGATCCAACTCCTATCTCATATGGTTTGAATTCGAAATTAGTTAAGGAGGATGGAAAAATTAAGGAAAAGGTATGGAAAGTGGGGGGCATGTATAGTAGTGCTATTGAAAAAATCGTTTACTGGTTGGAGAAAGCCAGAGAACTTTCAGAGAATCAAAGGCAGAGAGAAACATTCGATCTTCTGATTGAATTCTATAAAACTGGCGACTTAAAAATCTTTGATGAGTATAGCATAGTCTGGACGAAAGATACCCTTTCTTACATTGATTTTGTAAATGGTTTCATTGAAACGTATGAAGACCCACTGAACATGCGTGGAAGCTATGAATCCAGGGTATACTTCACAGATGAGCAGGCGACACATCGTGCTGAAATAATAAGTCGGTATGCCCAATGGTTCGAGGATCATTCGCCTATAGCTGATGAGCATAAAAAGAAAAATGCACGCGGGGTCTCCGCGAAAGTGGTTACAATTGTCGCACTCGGTGGTGATGCCTCTCCTTATCCACCACTGGGGGTAAATCTTCCTAACGCACCCTGGATAAGAAAAATTCACGGTTCTAAATCTGTTACCCTGGGGAATATATCACTGGCTTATTTCAAAATAGATGAGGGCACCGGTGTTTCCGAGGAATTCATTTATTCAGAAGAGGATTTAAAAAGAGCTAAAAAGTATGGTACATTGGCACGTTTTATACATACCGACATGCATGAAATCATTGGTCATGGCTCAGGTCAGATTAACCCTGGGGTTGGCCAGCCCCGTGAAACCCTGAAAAACTATGCCTCTGCTATCGAAGAAACCCGGGCAGACTTGGTAGCATATTACTATGCCATGGACCCCAAACTGGTGGAAATTGGAGTGATGCCCAATCTGGAGCTTGGAATAACCGCATGCGAAAGAGCTATCCGCAATGGATTTATGCAACAATTAGTCCGTATTAAGTTGGGAAATGATATTCAGCAAGCCCACCTCCGCAACCGGCAAATTATCGCTAAATGGGCATACGAATTGGGCAAAAATGAAAATGTAATCGAGAAAAAAATAAAAAATGGGAAAACCTTTTTTGTAGTAAATGACTATCAAAAACTACGCAAAATATTCGGACAAATGTTACATGAAGTGCAGCGGATAACTTCAGAGGGAGACTATAAGGCTGCAAAAAAACTTGTAGAAACTTATGGTGTAAAAATTGATTATGACCTGCATAAAGAAGTGATGACCAGATATGAAAAACTTCATATTAAGCCCTATATAGCACTGATTAATCCAGTGCTAAAACCCATTTTAGAAAATGGGAAAATTATTGATGTAGAAGTCGAATATCCAATGGATTTCACCAAACAGATGATGTTTTATGCCAGAGAATATTCTTTTCTACCTATCATAAATTAATATTATCAAAATTAATGCTCTGAAAGTCTATGGAAATATAGGTAATTTCATTAATAACCCAGCAATATATTCCATTATACTAATAAGATCTAATATAAGCAGAATCTGGTTTTATAAACAGAAAATGTTATGCTGAACTTTCATCTTGAACCAGCAATAACCCTTTTAGACTCGATGAGAATGAAGAACCAGCTGATCTTGCAATCGGGAAACAGCCGAAAGATAATTACAAAAAAAATTCCATTGGTTCAGAAATGAATCTTTCGAAGAGCACAGTAATTCACACGTGAATTTTATCAGGATGATCTAATCATTCACTCCATATTCAAACCTGTAATTGCCCGAACCTAATTTTATAATCGCTAGTCTTTCTTCTTGAATTACCTCCTGAATGCCTTCCACTTTTTCAAGTGATTTTCCGTTTTCCCTGACCTTCTCAAGCCTGGCATTTGGTAGTTTCAAAGTAGCAGAGGTATTAGGCGGAATCTCTACCAATACTTTCATTATTCTTTCGGCTATGCTCCATCCCGAAGCAACTTTACCGTATAGCGAATGAACACTGGCTTTTGCATAACTCAAATTCCCACCAGGATGTGGATGAATAATGGTATGTTTATATCCCGGATTTTTTTCATCGATTTCAATACCTGCAACCACCCGATATAACCACTCCCCAATGGCTCCATAGGCATAATGATTGAAAGAATTCATCCCTTTATCCTGGAATGTGCTATCAGGTTTAATTCCGTCCCAGCGTTCCCAAATTGTTGTAGCTCCCATTGTGATCGGATATAACCAGGAAGGATATTCTTTTCTATTCAGCAGCATAAAGGCTTCCTCATAATAACCAAAATCGCTTAAGACATGACAAATGAGTGGGGTTCCTAAAAAGCCAGTGGTAATGTGTTGAAATTTATTTACATCATCTGCCAGTCTTTTCGCTGCTATTTCACATTGCGCTGCCGGGACTAAACCAAATCCCAGTGCAAGTGCATAGGCAGTTTGGGTATTGGGAGAGAGCCTGCCATTTTTCGTTATAAATTCATCCTGAAATATAATTTTAATTTTTTTCAGAAGATTGGAATACTCCATTGCATCTTCATTCTTTCCTAGAACTATTGCTATCTTTCTCAAGAGATCAGTTGATCTAGCAAAATAAGCCTGAGATATGAAGTCTTTATCGGTAGTAGCTCCCGGATAATCTGATCGATTTGTATTGAAAGCTAGCCAATCTCCAAAGGTAAAATCAGTATTCCAGAAGTAAGAATCACCCGCTTTATTTTTCATATAGGTGACCCAGACTTTCATGCTCTGGTATTGTTGTTCAAGAATGCGGGTATCACCATAGCATAGATAAATAGTCCAAGGAACGATCACAGCAGCATCGGCCCAGCCGGCAGAAGCACCAGATTTCCGGTTATTTGAGATCACGTCTGGCACAACATGGGGAATTTCCCCTTCATTTTGCTGATCGGCACTCATATCCTTCATCCATTTGGTATAAAAAGCTGCCAGGTCGGCATTGAAACAGGCGGTACGGGCAAAAACCTGGGCATCACCGGTCCAGCCCATCCGTTCATCTCGTTGTGGACAATCGGTCGGTACATCCAAAAAATTACCCCGTTGTCCCCATTGAATATTTTGTTGTAGCTGGTTAAGGAGCGGATTCGAACATTCAAAAATTCCACTCAATTCAAAATCTGAATGAATGACAATACCGGTCAAACTTTCCAAAGTTAGTTCGCCAGGATAGCCTTCAACCTGCACATACCTGAACCCCTGAAAAGTAAAATGAGGTTCGTACACCTCCAAATCCGAACCTTTTAAGGTATACTGGATGTTTTGTTTAGCTGATCGCAGATTTTCTGTATAAATATTACCATCTTTACCCAGTACTTCGGCATGTTTTAATGTTACCGTTGTACCTGCTTCACCTTTCACCTTTATGCGAATCCAGCCAACCATATTTTGTCCCATATCAGCAATCGTCTTTCCACCGGCTGTTTTGAAAATTGCAATCGGTTTTATTTCTTTCATTTTTCGCACAGGTGGACCTTCCGGAGCGATAAGGATATCTTTGGAATGGTTGATTATTTTTACAGTAGACCAATCTGAATCATCATATCCCATCAGGCTCCAGCCTTCTTTTTCCAGGCGGGCATCATAAATTTCACCATCATAAATATTCGACATTAAGATAGGTCCAGTAGACGCTTTCCAGGAATCATCAGTGCCGATTATTTCTACCTGACCATCTTCATATTCTATTTCAAATTGGGCGAGTAGCGCAAGCTTTTCACCATAGAGATTTTTTCTTCCTCTGAACCCAAACCTCCCGCGATACCACCCATCACCAGTCATAATTCCGATAGCATTTTTACCACTTTTTAGCAACCTACTGATATCATAAGTTTGATATTGCAGGCGATGCTTATAACTGGTCCAGCCTGGCGTAAATAACTGATCCCCTACTTTTTCACCATTTAGTTCCATTTCATATAAACCCAGACAGGTCATATATGCCCTAGCTTTTTTAACTACTTTGTTTATTTCAAATTCTTTACGGAAAAGATGTGGCGGATTTGAAATCTGAACATCTTCCTCGATATTTGCTTGAATCCAGTTGGCTTTCCAATCCGTAGAATTCAATAATCCCATTTCCCAATAAGCAACTTCGCTCCATTCTGATGATTTATTATCCTGATCCCAAATTCGAACCGACCAATATACTCTTTGCCCTGACTTCAAGGATGGTCCACTGAATTCTAATTGGTTTGATTTATCTGACTTTATGATCCCGGTGTCCCATAACAAATTCTGACCATTTTTAAGATCTTTTTCTTTTTCAGCAACCCGAATATGATAGGTAGATTGCATTATCCCCCGCTGATTGGAGACAATTTCCCAACTTAATCTCGGTTTATTAATATCAATTCCAACAGGATTTACCTTGTATTCGGTTCTTAAATTAACAACTTCTAATTTTGCACTAATCTGGATAAATCTCCCGGAAAACAGGATTAGAACTGAGGCAAATGTTAAAACAATTTGAAGGTTTTTAAAAAAATTGCATGGTCTCAGACTCATAATCACCTCACTTTATTTATAGGATTTCTTGCCGAATAAATTTTAGTTCAGCAAATCTTACTATTCACAATATACTTTATATCAATACTTAGTATCTTACATAGAAATGAATGATTCATTCTCTATTCTTTTAAGATGATTGGTTACTAAGAATATAATGAAAGAGATATTAATAATTCAGAGTAAATTTTTTAGCATTAATTTTATTAATGAGAATAGATTCATCTATTTTTTATTTCACCACTTATTTTCACTATCATCTGTTTATTTCGGTGCATAAGACTATTTATGGAATGAATAAAATTTTATCCAGAAAACAGCATGATAAACCTCTTGTAATATTCTCAAGGGAGATGTAAATTTGCACTCCGGAATAAATTAACCAGGAAGGTTATTTATAATGAGCAAAATTAATCCATTTATTTTTCGAGAATACGATATTCGCGGAGTAGTTGAAGTTGATTTAACCGATGAAGTTATCGAACTCATTGGTAAAGCGTTTGGTACATATCTACAACGCCAGGGCGGAAAGAAAGTATCGGTAGGCGGTGATGTACGTTTATCAACTGAAAGATTCCGAAAAGCATTAATCAAAGGTCTAACTTCAAGTGGGGTTCATGTTATAGATATAGGAGTTGTTCCGACTCCTGTTCAGTATTTTTCACTTTTCAAATTAACGGTAGATGGTGGGGTCATGATTACAGGAAGTCATAATCCCCCAGAATTTAATGGTTTGAAGATGTCAGTTGGGCAAAGCAGCATTTATGGCAAAGAAATTCAGAAACTGCACAAAATTATTGAAAGAGACGATTTTTTAACAGGAGCGGGTAAAGTAGAAAAAAGGGATATCATTCCTGATTACATCAAGGATATCAGCGATAGAATCAAAGTAGACAATAAGGAGGTTAAAGTTGTATTCGATTGCGGTAATGGCGCAGGAGCACTTGTAATAGAAGATCTAATGCGTGCCTTAGGAGTGAATGCTTACTTCATGTATTGTGATCCGGATGGTACCTTTCCTAATCATCACCCTGATCCAACCATCGAGGAATATATTTCCGATTTGCGGGATCAGGTATTAAAATTAAAAGCTAACCTGGGAATTGCTTTTGACGGTGATGCAGATCGAATTGGAGTGATTGATGATAAGGGGGAGGTCATTTGGGGAGACCGTCTGTTGATTTTATTCGCCAGGAATATCTTAAAGGAAAAGAAAGGTCAGAAAATTATCTTCGAAGTAAAATGTTCACAGGCCTTGCCGGAGATGATTGAGGCAGCGGGTGGTGAGCCCATCATGTGGAAAACCGGTCACAGCATATTGAAGAAGAAGATGAAGGAAACTGGGGCGGTTATAGGGGGTGAAATGAGTGGTCATCTCTTCTTTGCCGACCGTTATCATGGTTATGATGATGCGATTTATGCGGCTGCTCGTCTGATTGAATTGATTGCCAAAGAAAATAAAAATGCTTCGCAGTTATTGGCTGATGTCCCTAAATATTTCACTACCCCTGAAATACGGGTGGAAGTCGCCTCAGATGAGGAAAAATTCAAAATTGCTGCTAAAGCAGCAGGGTTTTTTAAAAATAATTATGAAGTTATAGATGTTGATGGTGTGAGGATTATGTTTGGTGACGGATGGGGGCTGGTAAGAGCATCCAATACTCAACCAGTTCTGGTGCTGCGTTTTGAAGCAAAGACCCAACAACGTTTAGATGAAATTAAAAATTTGGTATTAAATAAACTAAAAGAATACGGTGCCGTTATCACCTAAAAGAAATGCGCGATTTAAAACAGGTGCTTTTATGTCTGAATATCTCGAGGTAGCTGTAACAGCGGCGAAAAAAGCCGGGAGATATTTGTTAGAAAATAAAGGTAAAATAAAACCGGAAAATGTGAGTAAAAAATCGATTAATGATTTTGTTACCCATGTAGACCATCAATCTGAAAAAATCATTGTTGATTATATATTGGGAAAATTTCCCTCTCATAAAATTTTAGCAGAAGAAGGTACATCCCGAAGCAGCGAAGGTAACTATCGCTGGATCATTGATCCATTGGATGGTACAAAAAATTTCATTCAGGATCTACCCGTCTTTAGTATATCGATTGGACTTGAGAAGTCTGGGGAAATTATTACCGGCGTGGTTTATGATCCGGTGCATGATGAAATCTTCACTGCAAATAAAGGAAATGGCGCCTACCTTAATGATCATAGAATCACAGTTAGTACAAAGGATTTTGGAGAAGCCATTATCGCAACCGGATTTCCCCATCGAGCGAAAAGATATTTACCGAAATACCTATTGGCATTCGAAGAGTTATATATTCGGTGCAGTGGTATGAGAAGATGTGGTTCGGCCGCAATTGATCTCTGCTATACAGCTATGGGTAGATTTGACGGATTCTGGGAACTTGGTTTAGGCATCTGGGATGTGGCTGCAGGTTCCTTAATTTTAAAGGAAGCAGGGGGTTCTCTCAGTGATTTTTGGGGCGGAGAAAAATATCTGGATAGTGGATTCATTATCGCAGGAAATAAATCATCACACAGTGAGTTACTCAAAGTTACTAATAAATATTTTACACCCAAGAGTGATTCAATTTATTAATGAGGAAAAAATCAATGCAACTCAATCCTTATGAGAGTAGGGGGGTTTTATCCATAGCTGCTTGTAATTCCGGAAAAAAATTCGCTGAGCGCATTATCATAGAACTTTGTAAAATAGCCCAAAAGGAAGGCATTGATAAGGAATATAAATTAACCGATACTACCGAAGTTGTTTTCCCAAACGGAGAAGTTAAGGTTGTGATAAATGAATTCATACGGGGAGATGATTTTTACATCATCCAATGCGTTGATGATCCACTCAGTGATCGTTCAATCAATGATAATCTCATGGCGGTCATAACTGCTATTCATGCAGCACACCAATCCGATCCAGATCACATTACTATTGTTATACCTCAGTTTCCATATTCAAGACAGGAGAGAAGGAAAACCAGAGAATCCATCAGCGCAAAACTGGTCGCACAGCTTATCGAAAATGCCGGTGCCCAGCGGGTATTAACTTTGGATATCCATGCTGAAGCCATACAGGGATTCTTTAATTCCACTAAACTTGAAGATATGCATGCTTCCGGAGAGATCGTCGATTATCTTACAAACACTCTGAATCTGGATTTTAAAAACTTAGTGGTTACAGGTCCAGATGTAGGAAGTGCTGAGAGGGCTCGATATTATTCTAAGCGACTGGGCACCCGTTTCGCTATTGTTGATAAAGCCCGGGATTATAGTAGACCCGGTTCTGTGGAAAGTATGCGCCTTGTTGGGGAAGTAAAGAACCGTGATGTTTTAATTGTTGACGATATGATTGCAACAGGTAATACCTTACTCCAGGCTGCAGGGCTGCTCAAAGAGAATGGCGCGAAAGATATTTATGTAGCCGTTAGTTTACCTTTTTTCAATGGAAATGCGGTTGAAAGAATTGAAAGAGCCCATAAAGAAGGAATCATTAAACTGGTGATTGGTACTGATGGAGTTTTCTGGGGAGAAGCGTTTGTTCAAAATACCAAATGGTACCGGGAAGTCAGCGTAGCACCTCTTTTTGCAAGAGTCATTTATAATATCAATCTGAAAAGATCGGTTAGCCAGCTCCTTCGCTAATTTTTTCAAAAAATCTAGATTAAATTGAGGTTGAATCCTTTTCTGGTATGCAACTCAGATGATACATACCCTCCAGTAAGGGATTGAGTTTCTCGCATTCAGTATCAGCAATTAAATTGTGGGAAATCCGCTCTAAGATTAATCCCTTACGAGATACCAGGACATAGGCAAACGGATGCATCTCCTTTACCGCATTTTCAATTCGAGAAATATCTAGTTTACCCAATATTTTTTTCTGGGAAACTTCAAGAGAATATTTTTTATCGAAAATCTGCTTGGTGATGCGTTTGCTATTTTGTTTATCTTGGTGCAGATTTATCCAATCATTAGAAAGAACAGTGTAATTTTTTATACCCGGTGCCTGTAAATATATTGAGATATAAAATCTTCTAGGATTCTTTTCGGTTTTCTTCTCAGAGGATATAGATATAGATAAGCGATAGTTTTTGAATAAACCTGTGAATTTCGGTCGGATCGCGAAACCTTCCCGTATCACCCGTCCCCCATATTGGTCGACTAAATCCAGGAAATTTCGATGAACCGCATCGAACTGAATTTTCCTTAACCAGATAAGTAGGCCTAACACCATAAGTATTAGCAGAAACAAAAAAAAGAAATAAATCACTTGACAATCCTTACTTAATAAAATTTTAATTTAATCCTTTAATTCCAAAACCATATCTATCCAGCTGAAGGGTGAATTCTAACGGGTTTGGTCAATTTTTCAGGCTAAATGATAAATAAAGGTAATGGAGGAAAACAAACAATAAAAAGCCCAAGACAGAACCAGCCCGTTACCATTCTCGGATAATTAAGAGAGACGCGATCATTCATAGTTGGTGGATGACGGAAACCGATAAGAACAAATATAAGGATTATCCAGAGGACCCAAACAAATGAAAAGTATTGAATAATAAGAAATAAATTAAGGATAATTAACAAGCCAAAGGCTGAAACACCGATTAATCTTGCTTGTCTACCCACCAATGCATATAAAATATGGCCTCCATCCAACTGTCCAATGGGTATCAGATTGATGGCTGTTATAAGCAACCCGATCCATCCGGCAAATATGAATGGAAAGTGATAAACTTCATTCATGGGAAGCCGACCTCCCGCCAGAAAGTCATTGAAAAAGGCAAACAAAAGGGATTTCCCAAGCACCAGGTTTATACCTCCTTCCCCAAGATCACCCCAAGGATGGATGGTTTCAACAAATTGAATAATACCTTCTAAATTCGGTAAACTTGCATACCCCAGTATTAAGAAAAATAGACTCACCACAAAACCACTTATAGGACCAGCAGCCCCGACGTCTAGTAAGGCAAATCTATTCTGAATAGGGGACTTAATTTTTATAAACGCACCGAGAGTTCCAAAATGAAAACCCGGTAGAGGTAAGGGAATATAATAAGGTAGAGTTGCAGATATCTGATGATATCGCGCTGCAAAGTAATGTCCGAATTCATGGGCTGTTAATACTGCTAAAACGGCCAGAGAATATTTCCAACCATAAATAATGTTACTAAAATCAGCAAAATAATCTTTACCTATTAAAACCGCCCCCGCCATCATTGTGGTAAAAACAGTGATAATAAAAAGTGCCACATTTATCCATACTCGGGAAGAAGTTACATCAATCGATCTTGAAGCTACATGAATCAGCACCCGACCATCTTCCTTATATATCTTTGGGAAAAAACCATTTGATAGTAACTTCGCTATAATATTACTGAGATCTTCATCATCCACTTCCTTTTCCTCTGCAGAAAAAACCACATACTGTCTGAATCGTGCGTGGTAACTTTGTTCAAACAATGCTCCAAGCAATTCTTTAATCAAGTTTATCTGTTTTGTATTCATTAACAGAATCTCTCGTATCTCATTTGAGTAAACCTAAAATTTGCTTATCCTAATAAATGAAAAATCTGTAATTTTTTTCCTCCATCATCGAAAATCAGGAAGTAAAATCCGTTAATTCTCATTCTAAAATCAAAAGGTATTTTTGAAAGTCTCGCTAGTCTTTTTTTGGTTCATTCTGCAAGGGTACAAATCTTACTGGTAGTTTATTCTCTTTTTTTATTCCGTCTTCCTTCTTCTCTACTAAATATAAATTCTGGAAGAAATCCCCAACTGGAATAATCATTCTTCCACCAATTTTTAATTGATCAATTAAAGTCTGTGGTATTTTCTCCGGTGCTGCAGTGACAATAATCGCATCAAATGGAGCTGCATCAGGCCAACCGAAATATCCATTACCAATTTTGAATTCGATATTAGTATAGCCCAAAATATCTAAGACTTTCTGGGCTTGATAGGAAAGTTCAGGTATAATTTCAATAGAGTAAACCCTCTGGACAAGTTCTGCAAGTACAGCTGCTTGATATCCGCTACCTGTTCCAATTTCAAGTACTCTTTCCGTTCCTTCCAAATGAAGCTGTTCCGTCATATAAGCAACGATATAAGGCTGAGAAATGGTTTGTCCCGAACCAATAGGTAGCGGCTCATCATTATAGGCCTGATCCTTTAGATTCTCAGGGACGAACAAATGGCGCGGTATTTTTCTTAACACTTCAAGCACTCGGGCATCCTGAATACCCCTGGCTTTTATCTGATATTCAACCATTTTATGACGCATCTGCTCAAACCTGTCATTTTGATTTTCTTCTTTTTTTTCTTTTACACCATTACACCCAAATATTATAAAAATCAACAAGATGATATATAAACGCATCATACAACCTCTCTATATCATACAAAAGAAAGATTTAAGAAAAAGTACCAAAGATATATATCAGATGAATAATATCATTTATTTATCTATTTGTCCATTTTAAATTCTGGAATCTTTATTAAAAAAGTTGTCCCCTTTCCTACTTCAGATTTAAGTTCGATCTCTCCCTTATGCTCTTCCACAATTTTTTTCACAATGGCTAATCCTAGGCCGGTACCACTCTCTTTTCCGCTAGTAACAAATGATTCAAAAATATTTTCTCGAATATCTTCCGGAATTCCGGGACCATCATCACTTAATTCAAATAATACCTCTTTTGCTAAATCGGAACATTTCAATGAAAAATTTCCTTTATTTGGCATAGCTTCCTTGGCATTTTTGGCAATATTGTAAAGAACTCGGCAAAATTTGTCTAAATCAATATATATAAATTTCTTGGAAAGATTTTCCACCTGTAAATTTATTTTCGAATCCCGGAAGAGTTGCTCAATCTGAGGTTTAAACCGTTTAAAAATATCGGTTGCACTACTTTTACGCGGAAGAATACTGGTTTTTCCTTTTGCAAAGTCTAGAATTTCAGTAGTCATATTGGTGATTGACTGAATTTCTGAACGCATGATCTGGGCGAATTCTTCTTTTTCTTCCGGGGAGACTTCCTCTTCCAGTAATAGATCTAAAAAACCATTTATATTATTGACTGGACCTCGCAGATCATGCACAATGGTACTCATCATCTGTCCAACAGCTGATAAACGCTCTTGTTTCAATAATTTTCCCCTCAAATTATGAAGTTCGATGGCACGAGAAATCTTTTGCCCTATAATATCAATGATCTGTAAATCATCCCCTTTATACAAATCCTCACCATGGGGAATTTCCTTTAACAGAAGTAAGGCACAATTTTCATCAGCCATATTAAAATTCAGCGGAATCATCTTGGTATAAACAAAATCCTCCTGAATCCAGTCTTTAATCCGTATTTGCACATTCTCATCAACCGTACCCTGATCAGCCTTTCCATCATTTTTCGCTTTTACTATCCATTCCATATCCTGTGGTGGGAGTGGATGATGTTCCATTTCCCCATTGTGTTTCAAGGATAAAAAATAAAACTGATTACTACTTGGATAAATAAGCACACTCTGATTGACATGTAAATCTTCTATTAGACTACTCAACATGTTCTTAAAGATTATTTGGAGATCAAATTCACTCGATATCTTCTTTTCGTATTCATACAATAAATCAATTTCCCGATATTTTTTCTCCAACTGTTGATACAATTGGGCATTTGAAATGGCGATCGCCACTTCAGAGGCAATTGCTTCTAAAATACTTTCATCAGAGGGAGTAAAATACCCTTCTTTTTTGTTTAGAACTTGAATCACACCAAGAATCTGTCTTGACTTCAATTCACCAGTCGGTTCCCATACTGGAATACAGAGAATCGAGCGGGTACGATATCCAGTACGTTTGTCAGTAGAGGGATCAAATCTCGGATCTTTATATGCATTAATTATATTGATCTTTTCACCTTTTTCTGCTACATAACCGGATATTCCCACACCGAATTTTTGTCGGATTTCTTTTATCTCTGCTTTGAGGGCGATTTTAGACCATATTTCTTTTCTGTGTTTATCAACTAAATAAAGGGTACTTCGGTCTGCATTCATCAATACTGTTATTTCTTTCATAATAAGATTTAATAACTCATCCAGATGAAGAGTACTGCTTAATGCCTGTCCAATCTTCTGAATTGAATAGAGTTCACGCTCTTTTTGTTGCAGTTGAGCCTTTAAATCGTTGGTTAAAATATTAACCATGGTCCATCCTGTTATTGATTTAATTTAGGCATACTTGAAATAATATTCATTTAAATCCCAGTTTAACCATCTCTTTTCCATTCTTCTGAATATATCATATGATATTCCTGAATGAAATCATTTTTAAGTTACATAAAAGCTGATGAAAAGCAATTCACATGCTGATTGTAACCAAATTGAATCTTTATTCTATCTGGTCAGATATACAGATTGGGGGAACTATAGAGTCAAATTTATGAGTTTATAATGAAGGTTACTCCTTTTATCAAGAGACTGTTTAGTAACCCCGCCTTAACTTGAGGTGCAAAATTTAGAATGGAAGCCTTAAGTATGTTGTTCTTCATAAAATGAGGCAACGGCCCTCTCGGCACTCTCATAAGTATCAAATATTCTCATTAATTGGGTAATAATGAGTAGGCTCTTAACCTTTTCGGTAACACTTGAGAGTTTTAACTTTCCACCACTATTGTTTAAGGTAGTCATGCATGCCATCAATACCCCAAGGCCAGAACTATTCATCCATTTTACCCCTTTTAAATCAATAACTACCCTTTTTACCCCATCAGCACTTAGGCTTTTCACCTTCTCATGAAGATCCATGGTATCCGGACCACCCATCATGTTTCCCGTGACCGAAAGCACCGCTACATCACCTTCAATTTTTTCTTTGATTTTCATAAGGTCTCCTCCAATGAATTATTATTATGAAAAATGGGTATTCTTATAACATCACCAGGATAAAGATTATTAATATCTGTATATATATTAAAATACTGTATTATTCCCATTGGTACATTATATCGGTATTTGGATAAATTCCAGAGAGATTCTCCGGCTGCAATCTCATACTCCAGCAAATTTACTAATTCTTTCTGATCCAGAAAACTCATTATTAATTGAATATGATAATTCACCCGTTTTTCCAAAAATTCTCTTTCCGTAACCCGGCTAAAATCAATCTTTAATCTTTGTCCCTGGTAAATCGTCCTCCGGTTTCTGAAATGATTAAGATTTTGTAAATATGATAAAGGTATTTTTAACCAATCTGCATAGTGCCCTAGAGTTTCATTAGCGAACACAGTGATATAATTATCCTTTATTTCCAGTTTATGATACAAATCTTTTTCTATTTTATCCAGAGAAACTTTTTCTTCTACGCTGATGCCATATAATCCTTGTTGCAGATTAGCTTCAGTCAATATCTTTGATGATGTTTCAGAAATCACCCCAGGCTTTTTAGCAGTGAGTGCACCGTTTAATACTGGTTTACTGACTTCTTTAGCAATTTGATCCGATAATTCTTGTTCCGTACTTAAGATTCTTGTTTGTTCTGGCATCTCATTGTTTAATGTCAGTTCCTTTTTCCGGAAATATGAATCCAGCCTCGCCAGATCAGTTTCTATGGGTAAATTTATCCAATAACCAGAGGGTACTTTCACCCAGCCTTTTAAAGCATTCCGGGTGTATTCAGGATTTAATGCTTTAAAATCGGACATATCTATCCCTAAATTTTGCACCAAACTTGGAATAAGTATCGCTTTCTTCAGCTGGTATCGGAAGGAGGGTGTTAAATTGATTGGACTAACCTCTGAAAAATATGTTTTATAATCCTTCATAATTTCGATGACGGCTAATAATTCTGGATAGAAGTTTCTGGAGGCGAATTTAAATTTCCGGTGGTTAAACGATTCTCTTACTTTAAGGTAATCTGATCCGTAATTTTGTATTGCTCTCTTAATTCCGGATAATCCAAAATTATAGGCAGTAACGGCAAGTCCCCAATCTCCGGTTTGATCGTAATTATAACGTAATAATTTTGCAGCAGCTTTTGTTGATACAATCGGGTCATATCTTTGATCAATGATACGGTTTACTTTCATATACCGCCGGCCGGTCGAACGCATAAATTGCCACATCCCTGCCGCGCCTACCTTGGAGCGAGCTATTGGATTAAAAGATGACTCAATGTGAGGCAGATATGAAAGTTCTTCCGGTAATTGCTTTTCCCGAAATACTTGCTTCATAATAGGAATATAATATAACGCCCTGGCCAGACCGGCTTCGAAAGTCTCCCGCATTCCCTGTTGAGCACGAATTTGTTGCGAAGCATATTTATAAACTGAAGGATCTTCTGCCTTATTAAAATACCAACCGATCTGTTCTTCGAGAACAGTAGTGGCGGTAATTTTTCCATTATGATCGGCAAATTTAAGCAGAACATCCTTAATTTCTTTTTTCATCCTTTCAATCTGCTTTTCCTTGGCATATTCACTGATACTTGAATCGAAAGTGACAATTTTATAGATAATACGTAAATCCTCGGAATCGTGCAGAATATATTGATTAGTTTGATAGAGTGTGAAAACATCCTTCCAGAATTTAATGTCAGGAACTAGGCTATTATCATAGGTCCAGTCCTGTTGTGCCATAAGAGAGGAAAAAATAATGAGCAGAAATACCAACGGTATCATCCGTCCCATTTTCTTGTTGCTATTGACCAGAGAATCCATAAATCAACCACATCTTAATAAAATGACTATGCTGAGCACTGTAAAATGATACAATAACTCTTCCTTATTAAAAAAATTCTGTAATTTTAACTGGATAATTCACAATCTCTTCCGGGACATCTCCGGGATTCATAATTGCCCGATATATCCAGAAAAATTTTATGCAAGAACGCACATATACCCTAGTTTGCTCAAATTCTAAATTTTCCATAAACAAATCATCATCAGAAGTGGGATAACTAACCTTCCAGCGATCAACCCGATGAGGACCGGCATTATATCCTGCTAAAGCCATTATATAATTACCCTGATACCGTTTCAGTAAAGAAGAGAGATAGTAGGTACCCATTCGAATATTAATCTCTGGTATGAATAATTGTTCGGTGGAAGTGAAACTTAAACCCAGCTGTGGGGCAATCTGGGAGGCAGTTGCTGGTAAGAGTTGCATTAAACCATAGGCGTTGGCATAGGAAATTATTTTGGGTTCAAAAGCACTCTCTTTCTTTATAACACTAAGAATTAATTCCGGTGGAAGCATATATTGTTGAGCAGCAGAATCAATTTCCGGGGTAAAGTACAATGGATACAATTTTTTAAATAAAGGTACCATCTCTGGCAGATCTGTGCCGGCAAAATATTGATTATAAACAGCTCGGAATTTTCGGTAAGCATGACCAAAATTTCGCATTCTTTCAAATAATTCTCCAAGTGCATATAATTCTTCCCAATCATCAGTTTTGCTCTGAATCGATCTTAATTCTAGGTCTCCCCAGCGGGATCCTAAAATCTCCTCGACAAATAACACCCTCCTGAAATGGGCAATATAATCAGGTAGATAACTTTGACCTTGCTGATGCAATTCCCATAACGCCTCATTTATCTTTTTATGGGTATTCTGGCCATTGCATGTCAGATAAAAAGCCTTCAAATTATAGTAACTCTCAATTGGGCGTTCGGCTAACTGAAGATAAACATTGGCTTGTGCCCTATAGTTTCTCTCCATTTGATAGCATTTGCCAATCCAATACGATATACGATCTTTTTGTGAACGGCTCGTTGTTTTTTGTAAAGCTTTCTGCCAGGATTTTCGAGCATTTGTATACTTGTCAAGTCGATAATAATCCAGTCCAATACGGAAAAGAGCTTCATCATAAAAATCATTTCTTTGATAAACCTTAACTAATTTCTGATAAGTTTTGATTGCTTCATGCAACTGGGATTTGCTTTCATAAAGCCAGGCAACCTTCCATAATACTTCTGGCGATAAACCATCATTCGGATACTTCTTCTGAAATTCTAAATAATTGTGAATGGATTGATCTACTTGGCCCAGGTGAAGATAACACCGAGCAATGTTTAAATCAATTTCACGCAAAATAAACCTGCTCCGGTACATCTTTCTCTTGGTGAGACACCAATCTAAAACCCTTTTATATTCGCCTTGTTTGTATGCAATTTTAAGCGGAAGCCAGTTAAAATAATCTTTCTCATATGCGGTTGTAGCATATCCTTCTTGTGAATCAAATAACTCTTCTGCCGCAAGAAATTGTTTGGTGGTAAACAAGTAGTCGAATAATCTGTTTAAATCCTTGAATTCAATCCTTCCCTCATACATGCTTAATAATTTCTGATAAATCGACCCAGCATGGTCATGAAAAGGGTATTTATCCAGAAAAAGGAAGGAATAATACTTTATATCCTCTAAATTTTGACTGATTTTTATAATATTCGAGTAGATCCATGAGCGATCAAAATAATTGTTTTCCAGCATAATCCTAAGGTATTTTAAGGCACTATCCGGTTGATTTTTATGAAGTGCAAATCGGGCTTGTAAAGAATCAAGTAGGGGAATTAGGGGGGAATCATTAAAGTCCTTCCTTAAATTCCAAATTTTTATAAAAGATGATAATGTATCTCCTAATTGTAAATAAGAAAGAATCTGATGATAGAGTAAATAATCTTCAATAAATGGCAAGAATTGTCTGCTATTTTCAAGGACATCTATCGCTTTTTGATATTCATGTGTTTGGTAAAAACCATGGGCTATTTTAAAACGAATTATCGGTTCCTTCTGAATAATGCCCGGATTATCTTTCAATGCCTTTAAAAAGCCATTCAATGCTTCATTAAATTTACCAGATTGATAAGCTTGACTAGCGATGTAGTAAGCAGGTAAATCTGCTTGATGGCTGGTTTGGTTCCAAAAAACAAAAAATAGAACACAGACAATTATCCCTGCAAACGCAATAAATCCGGTAGATTTACGCTTGAATACTCTCATATAAATTTAAACGAAAACTTAGTGTTTTTTCTCTTTTCTTTATAATCGACTAAACAACTAATTTTATACAATAAAAGTTATAAATTGCTTAGAAATCGACTGTGATGAATTTCATTATATCTCTTTTATAATTATTAGAACCGGCTTTTCTATCCTAGCTATAACTTACGCCCTATTTTATAGACAATTCGATAATATAATATCAAAGAATACCCTTCATCAATCAAGAAGTAAACATATTTAAATATTTTTAAATTTTAACGTACTTAATTAATTCATAAAATTAATATTGAACATTCTTGACTGGAAATAACAATAAAGGCTGGGAATTCCCAGCCTTATAATGGGTAATTTAACATGGCAATTATTTACTGTTAGGTAAAATTGCCTTATTTTAAAAGTATCATTTTCCGCGATATTTTTCTATTACTGGTCTGCAACATATAATAGTAAATACCACTGGAAACTGTATTTCCGTTATCATCTTTTCCGTTCCATTCAATCTGATTCCATCCTGACTTGTTATTTGAGAGATTGTAACTTCTGATCTTTCCTCCTAGATTATTGAAAATCGTTAGTTCAGTCTGAATGTTTCTGGCAGGAATATAAAAACGAATTGTAGTACTTGGATTAAATGGATTCGGATAATTCTGTAATAAAAGGTAATCCTCCGGTAAAATCGGCGAAGAAGCAGAAACGATATCTACTACCATATTAAACCAGTTGAATATGGCGGACATAATCATTTCCGCACTCACCGGACTATCATCCTTCACCAGACGGAAGTCGATACTGGAAAAGATTATTTTATTATGGTGTTCATCCTCACATCGAATCAAACCTCCATAATTAGTGCCATCAAAACTAATAGAGATTGCTCCTCCGTTTTCCGGTGCTACCATTTGCCTTTCCTCAGGCTCCAGAAAAATTGATTCCCCGCCAATATCGATTGGATCTCCCGGATTGCCTTTCAATAAATCGTTGCTGGTCGAACCGGAATACTGGATGTGCAAGAAATTTCTGGAAAATTCAGTGGTATCAAGTTCGGCTGCAACCTGCGGTGCAATAACAAGCAATGACTTATTATCAGTCATCCAGTTCTGTAAACTATCCTGTAACACGCTATCAGATAAAGCCCCGGGATTATCTCCTCCAATAACCGCAATTAAATTTCTCTGTGAAAAATGAACATTCTGCCAATTCTGATCTTGTATACCGATTATTTCATAGGCATGACCATTTTTATCCAGCCATGATTTGAAATGGAAAAGGGAGCCTTTACTCAGGTCCGCATCTAAAACCAATAATTCGGGAATTCCAATCACTAAATCTATTTGTTTCGATTTAATATATTCCCCATTCACCAGCAGGCGAACTTCCAGCAGCACAGTATTTTCTGGTGCCTCTGCCGAAATATCAATTAGAAACGGATCACTTTGATTGTCAGCCGAACCACCACTGACAATATTTCCAAAATTCACTGTTGGATTCTGAAAAAATAAATCAATTGATGCAGAACTCGACTCAAGGCTAACATTTTCAGCAGGTGAGTCGGTGTTGTTATGTATCTCTAGCCAGAGGGAATTCTGCTCTCCCGGTTCAAAGACACCATTTTCATTCGCATCTTCAAATATAGTTTGGGTAAATTCATATCTGTTAGTTCCAACTTTAAGATTGACCACAATGTCATTTAAATTCTGGTCAATTATGGATACCCCAACCTTGCTGTCATTATCATTATAATCATGGCTGGCAGGATTGCTGTTAGTATTAAAAAGCATATTACCAGTAAATCCGGGGAAAGGATCACCACTATCCCCCCTGTTCTCTTTAAGATCCAGATGGTTTAATCCATCTGCCTCTTCCAAATCAACTAATTTGTGAAACTCATCGGTATTATCCATAACAGAATTATCAACATGCCATATTAACAAGCCTGGTTCATTTAAGTATTTATCTGACCCTATTCGTTGCCGGTTCTCCAGCAGAAAATATTCCTTCCCGACATTCAAGCCTGCACCATACTGACTGGTATAAGGTTCCGGATTTCCCTCAGTCCACAATTTATAAACAACCGGATTCTCTTCAACCGGGATCATTGTCAGCAAATCAGTATCCTCTTTAATTACAATTGGGGAAAGCCAACCTAATATTTCCTTGGACCAGGCACAGAAATGTGATGGTGATTCCGGTCTATTCCAGTTTCCACCACTCATTATTCCCCAATTACCAACACCTTCCGAGCTGTAATCTGTATCATATAAATCCGGTAATCCCAAAGCATGACCAAATTCATGACAAAATACCCCTATAGAGATTAAAGATCCGTTATAATTAATAGCAGGCTGAATAATGTAATGATCTACCTTCACTCGAATATGATTTGAATTAAAATCATTGGTAAGAAAATAAGTATGATCTCCGTAATAGGAGAGTTTGCTGGAGTGTGACCAGATGTGGTTGTGATCCGGATTTTCGCCATAGTATTCCTGTCCCGGACCGGAATGCACTACAAATAATGTCTCCACAAAACCATCGGCATCATTATCATACTGGGCAAAATCCACGACCGAATCTACTGAATCCAGCAGTTCTCTCACAAAATCTGCCGCATATCCTTCCATGCCATAGGTTCCAGGGGGACCGGTATAGAGAGATTCTGGTTTCGAGGTCTGGATCCATCCATAGAGTGTGCCACCCAGATCAAACTGATGGAAGGAATTCTCCTGGTAAAATTCCCGCATGGTAATGGTTGGCCAGGGACCATCAAAAAGTTCTTTTTGCAATTCCTGTGGCGCATCCTCTTTAACAACCCCTGCATCAAGGTATTTACCGACTAAGACCGGAAATTGGTATTGCAGGGTATTTGCATAAAGCGATTGAACACCCGACTCTTTCTGTAAAAGCAACTTCTGTTTGGCCCATTTCTGCACCATTTTAGCCAGACGACCATTGGCGTATTCCTGCTGCATTCGCTTGGTATGTTCTTTCACCAGGCGGGGTAATTCACCACCAGCAGCAGGTGGAACAGTTGCCATAACGCTCCGAGTAAAAATCACCATGAAGAACAAGCAGACCCATTTTTTCATCATCATCCTCCCGCATAAACTAAAAGAACCAAGAATGATTCATCCTGGTTCCATTTTTATTGATATATTCGTCACAATAGCATATTTCATGAGGATCGTTCAGTTGTTCTGGTTACGACCTAGGAATTCCCTGATAGATAAACCCGTCAGCCGGTATGGCCAGAATAACATAGGCAAAACAATTCTTTATTAATCCAATTATCAGCATCATTTATACTCATTTACATGAGTATTGCCTTAGTTGTGAAAATTTATGTTATAAATGTTTATGCAGATCTCCTTTAGTCCGCTAAAATTGGTTCAACACAAAAATGTGCACCTAAGAAATTATATACAGGAGTATGTTTTTAACCGGCGAAATTCTGTTTGAGTCCGGCATTTGCCGGACGAGTTTATTTCGCCGGAGGACTTTTTAGTTACTTTTTGGTCCGTCAAAAAGTAACAAATAAAAGATATCTTTATATAAAGAATAAGAATAATCATTTTTAACCTGGAATCGAAATACTCTAATTCTCACTTTATTTTAAGCGAGCTCGTTAAGTGAACTATTTTTTGCTATTCGAAAAGATTCCAATAAAAATTTTTAATACATTATTATGGTATAGAAAATGGATTGTATGTTAACTTTTTTAAATTCAGGTACTCATTATTGTGAAAAACGATTTTTTATATGGTTAAAAAAATTGTCAATACGAGCAAAATTTCGGCCAGTCTGGCCGTCGGACAGGTTGACCATGATCGCTTCGGTTAGAATTGTTAATGTAAAGTAATTCGATAACAAAAAGACGCAGTCAACTCGACAAATCGAGCACCCAATATTAAATGTTCTACTAAACAATATAATATCAATTGGGTGCTCGAGAGTGGAGAGATCTTAAAGAATAGATCACCTCCCGCTAAGCAGGATGTTGCAGTTTCTTTAATTTGGCACTGAAGTGCCAAAAAAGTGGGAGACTTTCTCATACACCCCGATTTAAAAATCGGGGCTATTGACTTGGATATGATTAAATTGGGCATTTTCAATAGCCCCGAGCTTCAGCTCGGGGAAGGAATTCTCCCACTCATATCAGGGCTTTAGCCCATAATAATCCATAATGCAACAGCCTGTAAGGTAGGACTAAAGATGACTATTAAATAACGTATTCATAAATATTTAATATCAAGTCTCTCTATATTTATCCTGGAATTAGTTAACATTTACAGGAATGACTAATGACAACGTCTTTCCCAGCCTGCCCGTCAAGAGCATTTTAGCGGCCTGTCGTCCGGCGAGTCCGGCAAAGCCCGCCTGACGGGCGCTAGACGGGGAATCCATAATCATAAATTTTAATCTTTAACACGTGTATATCCAAAATATTCAATAACTTAGCCATCGAATTTCTGGATTAAAGTAAACAATTAAATTAATTCAATTTTTAGCATCATTTATAATAATTTTTCAGAAAATTTCCCCGGCTAACAAGATCAGTTTTGATTTGAGAAGAAAAAAAAGCCGATCCCCTGGCAAGGGGGATCGGCTTAAAGTATTCCTGTAATAATATATATTACGGAGTTGCAGCCAAAGCCGCATATGCATCTACCAGGCCAGCTCCGGTAGCATCCGCCCCCCAACAAATCACTTCAGGACTATACGGCGAAATAATATCACGACAACCGGGAGGTAAAGTGATTGCCGTACCTTCAAGAATTCCCTCAGCTTGGCTGGCAGTCAAAGTCGGATTTTTTTCAAGCATCAAAGCCACAATCCCGGCTACATGCGGAGCCGCCTGAGAGGTACCGCCCAGATAATAGTAGGAAGTTTTTCCACTTTGCAGTTGATAGGGACCAACTACCCAGGAACCTGGAGCAGCCACATCCAGATCCTGACCTGCTAATTCACGACTGGAGAAGTCAGTGATATAAAAATCATCGGGATTTGTTGGATCAGCTACATCAAAAAGCCACCACCCGCCAGCTGTCCACTCATTTACCCATCCGGAGGCAGCGACACTTATCACCGGTGCATAAGCCCCGGGATAACCCATGCCAGCTTCACCTCTATTACCGGCAGAAGCCACAAT
>SMTZ1_10002202_pt1 | contig 40281 bp, 45 predicted proteins | sample DeeMarSWOR136_30_FD_25667 | JGI IMG/M metagenome (IMG submission 25667)
CCTTACGAATTGCTTCCGGTACCTCCTTGGCCTTGCCTAAGCCAACCCCCACATGCCCATTGCCATCACCAACGACTACTAGAGCCCTAAAACGGAGACGCTTACCACCTTTGACAACCTTAGTTACCCGGTTGAGTGACACCAGCTTCTCGCTAAGGTCAAGCTCACTGGCATCAACTCTGGTTCTCTCTTCAATTAGCCTCTTAATAGCTTTCATCTTAAACCTCAAAAGTCTAGGCCAGCTTTCCTGGCAGCTTCCGCTAAAGCTTTAACTCGTCCATGATACTTATAGCCGCCCCTAAAAGCTATCTTTTTGATCCCTTTATTTAAGGCACGCTGAGTCACAAGGGAACCAACCACCTCAGCGATTTCCGTCTTTCTCTTTCCTGTTATTTTATCCCTTATCTCCGCGTCCAAACTGCTAGCCGAAACCAGAGTATGCCCTGCAGAATCATCTACAACCTGAGCGTAAATATGGTTCAAGCTACGAAAAACGCAAAGCCTTGGTCTCATCGCTGTACCCCTTACCCCAGCCCTAACCCGAACATGACGTCGCTTTCGCGCTAACCTTCTATCCGTTCTGATCGCCAATTTCTATCCTTTCAGTGTTGCCTTGCCCGCTTTGCCAGGCTTGAGACGTAGCCTCTCACCGACATACTTTACACCTTTGCCTTTGTAGGAATCTACAGGCCTTACAGCTCTAATTTTAGCCGCCGTCTCACCCACAAGCTCCTTATCAATACCAGTAACTCTGATGCGGTTTGTCCCTTCCACCACAATTTCTATTCCATCTGGTTGGGGGAAATCTACCGGATGGCTGAACCCAATCTGCAACGACAGTTTATTGCCGACTTTCTGTGCCCGGTAACCAACACCACTCAACTCTACAACCTTTTCAAAGCCTTTAGTAACGCCCTCAACCATGTTAGCCAAAAGGCTACGAGTCAATCCATGTAAAGCACGATGGTTTCTATTATCTGTAGGTCGCGCCACTATAAGGTTTCCATCTTTCAACGTAATCGAGATGTCGGGGTGAAACGAGCGCGATAATTTACCCTTACCACCCTCCACTATCACCTCGCTACCCTTAATATTAACTTTGACACCTTGAGGCACAGGTATAGGTGATAATCCTATTCGAGACACAGACTCGCCTCCGAAAGTCTATTTACCAAACATAACATAACATCTCACCACCGAAATTTCGGCGCCATGCCTCTTGACCAGTCATGAGCCCTTTGGATGTGGACAAAATAGCAACACCAAGCCCCCCGTAGACACGAGGGATTTCCTTACGACCAACATATAGTCTAAGACCTGGCTTACTAACCCTTTCCAAACCGGCAATGGCAGGACGTCCATCTATATACTTTAGTGATATCTTAATCATCCGTTGTGGCTTACCCCTGAGAACAGTATAATCAGTTATAAATCCCTCGTCTTTGAGTATTTTGGCGACAGAAAGCTTAATCCTGGACGCTGGCATTAGCACACTATCATGGTGCGCCATGAGTGCATTTCGAATTCGAGTCAACATATCAGCTATCGGGTCAGTAACCATTAACTCATGCCTCCAGCACTTTCAATCACCAGCTTGATTTTCTAACGCCAGGAATTTCACCTCTTAGGGCCAGTTGTCGAAAGCAAATACGACACAAACCGAATTTGCGTATATAAGCACGCGGCCTGCCACATAATTTGCATCTGTTCCGCTGCTGCACCCTATGTTTCGGAGGGCGTTTCGATTTTAAAACCTTAGATAACTTTGCCATCTTATCGAGAACCTAACTCCTTCTAAAAGGCATGCCCAGAGACTCAAGCAAGCTCATGCCTTCATCGTTGGTAGCCGCGGTGGTAACGATAGTTATTTCAAATCCCCGCAACTTATCCACTTTATCATAGTCAATCTCAGGGAAAACCACTTGCTCCTTAACTCCTAATGTATAATTGCCTTCACCATCAAAAGAATCGCGGGATACTCCCTGAAAATCTCTGATACGTGCCAAAACCACACTGGATGCTGTCCAGAAATAGCCACCAAATCCTTCTCAGCCCCTTCTAAAGCTTTAGGGTTTTGTATCGCTTCGCCCAGACCGATGTTCAGGACGATTTTGTTAAGTCTCGGCACCTGCATCACATTCTTGTACCCGAACTTACGCATTAGTTCGGGTACTACTTCTTTCTCATATTTTTCCTTCAACCGGGACATTCTTAAAATGCACCTTTCGATTAATCGATCACTTCATGACAGGAGCGACAAATTCGCGCTTTTCTACCATCACTAAGAAAACGGAAGCCAACTCGAGCTGGCTTGTTGCACTTATTGCAAACTAACATAACGTTTGATGCATCTAGCGGCGCCTCTAGCTCAATTATGCCAGCCTGCCTAGCTGCGCCGCGAGCTTTGGAATGGCGCTTAATCATATTAACACCTTCAACTATCACCTTATCTCTCCTAGGCAAAGCCTTTCGAACCTTACCCTTCTTACCCCTGTCTTTGCCGGCGATAACGAGGACGGTATCATTCTTTCTAATATTCATTTCACAGAACCTCAGGAGCTAACGATATTATCTTCATAAAATTCTTATCTCTGAGTTCTCTAGCTACCGGACCAAAAATGCGAGTACCTCTAGGATTGTTCTTATCATCTAAGATAACCGCAGCATTGTCATCAAATCTAACATAAGAGCCATCCGAGCGATGATGTTGTTTAGCAATGCGTACAACCACTGCCCGAACCACATCACCCTTTTTCACCACACCACCAGGTATGGCACGTTTTACCGCCCCGACAACAACATCGCCAACAGTCGCATATCTTCTCCTCGTGCCACCAGGCACATTGATGCACATAATCTGCCGAGCTCCAGTATTATCTGCTACTTTAAGTCTAGTATAAGGCTGAATCATTATTTCTTAATCTCTTTTAAATTATCTCAGCAGGCTCGACCTCAACTACTTCTTTTCTGCTTATTACCTCAGCTACCCGCCAGCGCTTCTCCTTAGACAAAGGACGAGTCTCAATAATCTTCACCACATCACCGACCTTACAGGCATTAGCTTTATCGTGAGCCTTGAATTTAGAAGTATGCCTGACCACCTTCTTATAAAGAGGATGACGCCCTAAACTCTTACCGTGCCGGTTCTGGTTTTTCGTTTCGCTTTCATAACTACCCTATACCAAGCTCCCTCTGTCTTATTAAAGTCTCGATTCTGGCGATTCTCTTCTTGACTCTGGGCAACTCACGGTGATTAGCCAACTGCCGAGTAGCCATGCGAAGTCGTAAGTTAAAAAGCTCCTGGTGAGCTTCGCCCAGCCGTTTCACTAATTCTGCGTCACTCAGAGAGCGAATTTCATCGATTTTCAACTTTTTGCCTCTTCCCTAACCGTTTCTTTTGCCACAAACCTAGCAGCGATAGGCAGCTTATAAGAAGCCAAATGCAATGCCTCACGAGCCATATTTTCCTTTATGCCACCTATCTCAAATAGCATCCTCCCTGGTTTGACTACAGCAACCCAGTGGTCTGGAGGCCCTTTGCCACTGCCCATCCTCGTCTCTGCTGGTTTTTTGGTTACCGGCTTATCCGGGAAGATGCGAATCCACATCTGACCACCACGACGTAGATAACGGACTATGACACGCCGAGCAGCTTCAATCTGCCTAGATGTTATCCATGCCGCTTCCTGAGCCTGCAACCCGAATTCACCAAAGACAATGGTGCTTCCGGCTTGCGCCTTGCCTCTCAAGTGCCCTCGGTGGTCTTTACGATACTTCACTCGCTTCGGCTGTAACACTTTCCTTCCTCACTTCAGGATAGACCCGACCTTTGTAAATCCAGACTTTAACGCCGATGTTACCCAACGTAGTACGGGCTTCAGCAAAACCATAATCGATGTCGGCGCAAAGTGTATGTAACGGTAACTGACCCTGGAGGGTAGTTTCACGACGAGCAATTTCGACGCCACCTAACCTTCCAGCACAGCTTATCTTTACTCCTTTAGCACCAGCTTGCATTGTCCGAAAAGCTGCTTGTTTCATAGCTCTCCTGAAAGCCATCCGACGTTCAAGCTGGTCAGCCACATTCCTAGCTACCAAACGAGCCTCGAGCTCAGGCTGTTCAACCTCCTTAATAGATAGTCGCACTCTCTTACCACAGATTCCTTCTAAACGCGACCTCAACTCCTCGGCACGTTGTCCTCCCCTACCAATAACAATACCAGGACGCGACGAATACAAGGTTACCAGAATTTCATTACCCTGGTGGTCAATTTCCACCCTGGCAACGCCACCCTCAGCACATTTTTCTTGGATAGCTCGGCGCAAGTTCAGATCCTCATGCAGGAAGTCAGCATAATGCTTCTCATCATACCACTTAGACTGCCAGCCACGGATGATACCGATTCTGAAACCATAGGGATGAACTTTATGTCCCAATTCGCTCTCCCTCCTCAGCGACAAAAACACTGATATGAGTGCAACGCTTCAAAATAGGAGCCACTCGCCCTCTAGCCTGCGGTCGGAATCTTTTAAAAGTATGCCCCTCATCGGCGAAAATATCGGCTATCTTAAGGTCAGCAGGTTCCATCTGGAAATTGTTTTCTGCATTTGCTGCCGCCGATTTAATAGCCTTAGCCACAGCCCTAGCTGCCGGCGTCGGCGTAAACTTAAGAATAGTCAAGGCATCTTCAACTTTTTTGCCCCGCACCATATCTACAACCAACCTGGCTTTCCGAGGCGAAACACGCACATCTTTTGATACTGCTGCTACTTTCATTGTCTACAAACTACTCTCTTCGTGCTTGAACAGTAACCTGAGCCTTACTAACGTGCCCACGAAATGTCCGGGTCGAAGCGAATTCACCCAGCTTATGCCCCACCATATTCTCAGTAATAAAAATGGGCACATGGCGCCGACCATCGTGCACCCCAATGGTATGACCTATCATTTGAGGCAGGACAGTAGAGGCACGAGACCATGTCTTTATCACCACCTTTTCGCCGGAGCGATTAAGCGCCTCTATCTTTTTAAACAACTTAGCATCGCAATAAGGACCTTTTTTAGATGAGCGTGACATTCTATTCCTGCCTTTTCAACTACCTTTCTATTTCCGACGCTTGACGATCAATCTATCCGAAGCTTTGCCGACCCTTGTTTTCTTACCCAAAGCTGTCTTACCCCACGGCGTGCTAGGCGCCATCCCCCGAGGGGCTCTACCTTCACCTCCACCATGAGGATGGTCACGTGGTGTCATGGCTGAACCACGAACCTGAGGGCGTCGTCCAAGCAATCTTATACGCCCGGCCTTGCCTGACTTTACACCTTGATGTTCAACATTGCTTACTTGCCCCACGGTAGCTAGGCAGTCACTCAAAAAGCGCCGTATCTCTCCAGAAGGTAAACGAACGAGTGAATATCTGCCCTCTTTACCTAACAGCTGTGCCGCTGTACCAGCACTGCGCACTATCTGCCCGCCTTTTCCAGGTTCAAATTCAATATTATGAATCAAAGTGCCATCCGGAATCGAACCTAACGGCAAAGCATTACCGGGCTTTATTTCCGCACTCTCTCCCGTCATTATGACATCACCCACCTTAAGCCCCGAGGGAGCCAGAATGTAACGCTTCTCTCCATCCACATAATGAATGAGACAAATACGAGCTGAGCGATTGGGATCATATTCTATAGCAGCCACCTTACCCTGGATGCCAGATTTATCCCGCTTAAAATCAATTATTCGCAATCTGCGCTTAGCGCCGCCGCCTCGATGCCGCACGGTTACCGCACCCCTATTGTTACGCCCTGCCTTTTTCTTAAGCGGTAGCAAAAGAGACTTCTCGGGAACCGTCTTGGTTATCTCCTCAAAAGAGGCGCTAACCATGCCCCGCCTGCTCGGTGATGTTGGGCGATAGGTTTTTAATGCCAAATCTTACCTCCCCCTAATTCTAGGGATGCCTCCTTTGCCATCGGGTCTTTTTAAGAAGCTTGCGATGCTTATGCCTTGCCATTTTTTTCTTCCGTTTTTTTGTTACTGAGCCCAATTCTATTCCCCTATCCTTTAAACTCCCTCGAAGAACTCAATTTTCTGGCCTGCTTCCAGGGCAACAACTGCTTTCTTCCAAGACGGAGTTAATACCTGCCGTCTGCCTATCCTTCTCATCTTACCCGGAACAGTCATTACATTAACCTTAACCACATTGACCTTAAACGCTGCTTCCACAGCGTCCTTAATCTGGCATTTATTAGCCTCCTTCGCCACCTCGAAGGCATACCTGTTCTGTTCTTTCATCAGCGTAGCCTTTTCGGTGATTAAAGGCCGTTTTACTACCTCATAAAGATTCATATCAAATAAACCCTAAGCTCTTGATTCAATTGACACTACCTACTGCCTCTGGCGCCGACTTTTCGCCCCATAACTCTTCCACTTTCCGCACTGCATCCTTTCAGCGGTAGCGATGATAACAGAATCACCGATACCCAAGGCTACCAACATATCCAATATTGTCTTAGTTTTCGGGCTGTCAAGCTCGAGCTTTTCAATAACCTTCAAATCTCCACCTCTTACCTTACCAGAAAGAACGCACCTCAAAGCCAAACGCCGCATCTTCTTGGGCATACCTTGGTGGTAACTTCGGGGATGTGGCCCGAATGTCACTCCACCCCCCCGGAGTATAGGTGACCTAACATCGCCGCGGCGTGCCCGACCGGTATGCTTCTGCGCAAAGAGTTTCCTGCCGCTGCCTCTAACCTCGCCTCTTTTTTGAGTATCAGCAGCCCCCAAGCGACGATTAGCTAATTGTCTGACTAACGCTTGATGCACCACAGCCTCATTAAAGGGCACAACAAAAACATCGTCTCTTATTTCGATCTGCCCGGTAACTTTACCCTTCAAATTATAAACCTGAACTTGCACTCTACTTACTCCCACCAGCTTTCTTGATGAGCAACAACCCTTTTTTAGAACCAGGCACCGCCCCCTTCACCAGCAACAAGTGACGAGCCAAATCGACACTGAGCACTTTAAGATTGCGTGAAGTTACTCGCCTGTCCCCCATACGCCCGGCCATACGTGTCCCTTTTAATACTCGCCCCGGAGATGTAGTGGCGCCAATCGAGCCAGGAGCTCGATGACGATCAGACTGCCCGTGGGTCTTAGGGCCACCAGCAAAATGATAGCGTTTGACCACACCGGCAAAACCTTTGCCCTTTGATATACCAGTGACATCAACCAAATCGCCCGGGTTAAACATATCCACATCAACTTTCTGTCCTACTTGAACAGAGCTGACATCCTCCACGTTAAACTCACGGAGATGCCTGAATTGACCTGTCTCCTTAAGATGTCCTTTTTGCGGAGAGTTAAGCAGCTTGGCTTCCCCGAAGCCGAGCTGAACAGCATTATAACCATCTTTAGCCTCGGTCTTTACTTGGGTAACAAGGCAAGGACCTGCTTCAATAGCCGTCACCACCACCTCTCCATCATCATGGAAAAGTTGTGTCATACCTATTTTTCTACCAATCATGCCCTTAATCATTTTTCCGGCTACAATCTAATATCTATCTCCACCCCGGAGGGCAGCTGAAGTTGAGTCAACGCATCTATAGTTTTAGAGGTTGGGCCCAAGATATCAATAAGTCGCTTGTGCGTACGAATCTCAAATTGCTCCCGCGAATCTTTATCAATATGCGGCGACCGAATAACACAAAACTTTTCAATCTGGGTAGGCAAAGGCACAGGTCCCACAATAACAGCACCGGTACGCTCAGCAGTCTCCACAATTTGCTCCACCGACTGGTCAACCAGCCTGTGGTCATATCCCTTGATCTTGATTCGAATCTTTTGCTTGGGCATCTATCTACCTCTAATCCTAACCTCTATTTGCTCCGCTAGGTTAGCTGGCAATTCTCTATAACAATGAAACTCCAAGGAATAGGTTGCTCTGCCCTGACTTAATGACCTAAGAGCAGTAGCATAACCGAAAGTCTCAGCTAGAGGAACAAGAGAACGAACAACACAGGTTTCCCCGTGTGTCTCGATGCCCTCAACGTGCCCCCTCCTAGAATTCAAGTCTCCGATGACGTCGCCTAGGAACTGAGCTGGCATCACCACCTCTAAGTTCATAATCGGCTCGAGAAGTATGGGATTAGCCTTACCAACACCCTCCTTCAAAGCTATCGAGCCTGCCATTCTGAAAGCCAAGTCAGAGGAATCAACCTCGTGGTAACTTCCATCAAACAGAGTTGCCTTGATATCCACTATCGGGTAGCCTGCCAACACACCGGTTTCCAGAGCCTCTCTGACCCCAGCTTCGACTGCCGGAATATATTCCTTTGGTATGGCTCCACCTCGAACCTGGTCAACAAACCTGAAGCCGCTGCCTCGTTCTACAGGCTCAAGCCTGAGCCAGATATGACCATATTGTCCTCGACCGCCAAACTGACGGATAAATCTACCTTCTATTTCTATCTCTTTAGTAATGGTCTCTTTATAGGCTACCTGCGGCTTGCCAACTCTCACCTTCACATTGAACTCGCGAAGCATGCGGTCTATCAAAACCTCTAAATGTAATTCACCCATCCCTGAAATAAGGGTTTGTCCGGTTTCCTGGTCAGTACGTACTTTAAAAGTTGGGTCCTCTTCTGAAAGCTTGTTCATGGCTTCACCCAGCTTATCTTGGTCCGCCTTGCTCTTAGGTTCCACGACCATCGATAGCACTGGCTCAGGGAAGCGGATAGCTTCGAGAAGCACTGGCCGAGCTTGATCACACAGCGTGTCCCCGGTGAAGGTGTCTTTGAGGCCCAGAGTAGCGGCAATGCTGCCGGCATCGGTCTCTTCAATCTCTTCACGGCGATTGGCATGCATAAGAATCAGCCTGCCGAGACGCTCTTTGCGTCCCTTGCTAGAATTGAGTATCTTCATTCCCGCCTTGACCTTGCCTGAATAAACCCGGAAATAAACCAGCCTGCCCATAAAAGGGTCAGCCACCACCTTAAAAGCCAAAGCCGAAAATGGAGCATCATCGCTGGCCTGACGGACATCCGCCTCACCAGTTTGCAAGTCAATAACAGGAACCGGAGGTACGTCCAGCGGAGAGGGGAGATAATCCACAACGGCATCAAGCAGGAGCTGAGTTCCTTTATTCCTCAAAGCGCTACCACAAAGCACGGCCACTATTCGATTAGCCGAAGTTAATCTTCTTATGGCAGCCTTAATCTGATCACCCTGAATTTCTCCACCTTCAACATAAAGTAACATCAACTGGTCATCATTCTCAGCTAGTTTCTCGATCAACGCCTGTCTATACCTGGCTACCTCTTCTCTCTCCTCTTCTGGAATAGGCGATTCCACTCGTGGGGCATTCACGTCGTCAGAGAACAACCAGGCTCTACTGTCAACCAAATCTATCACACCCTTAAACTGACTCTCCCTGCCCCAGGGCAATTGTACTGGCACAGCTTTAGCCTGCAGCCGCTCCTCCATCATACTCACAGTATGATGGAAATCAGCACCAACCCTGTCCATCTTATTGATAAAGCAAATTCTGGGCACGCCGTACCTATCCGCCTGTCGCCATACTGTCTCAGACTGGGCTTCCACTCCAGCCACGGCATCCAGCACCACCACCCCACCATCCAGAACCCGAAGACTTCGCTCTACTTCAGCAGTAAAATCGACATGCCCCGGCGTGTCAATAATGTTTATTCGATGCTCCTGCCAGTGACAGGTTGTAGCTGCTGCGGTGATAGTAATCCCTCGTTCCCGCTCCTGCGCCATCCAATCCATCACCGCCGTTCCTTCATCCACCGCACCAACCTTGTAGGTGCGTCCTGTATAAAACAAAATCCTCTCGGTGACTGTTGTCTTGCCAGCATCAATGTGAGCAATGATGCCTATGTTCCGCACCTTGTCTAAAGGAAAAGTCCGGCTCATGATTTTGTTTCCTGCACCAACCGCTTTTTTGGGCTGTTGGACATTAATTCTTTCTGTAGTTACCATCGATAATGAGCAAAAGCTTTATTTGCCTCGGCCATCTTATGAGTATCCTGGCGCTTTTTAATAGTTGCACCCTGCCCTTGAGAGGCATCGACAATCTCCGCCGCCAATTTCTCCGCCATAGATTTACCGCCACGTTCTCTGGCATAGCTGATTAACCAGCGCATAGCCAGAGATAGTCCGCGTTCAGCTTCAACCTCAACTGGCACCTGGTAAGTAGCACCGCCGACACGCCGGGATTTTACTCGAAGTAAAGGAGTAGCGTTCTTAAGCGCCTGGTCAAGAACCTCTATGGGTTCTGTACCTAATTGCTTATTAACCAAATCCAGGGCATCATAAACAATCCGCTCAGCCGTGGCTTTCCTACCATCGGACATAATTTTATTGATAAGAATAGCCACAGTAACGTTTCCGTATTTCGGGTCAGGAGGGGTTTGCCTCTTCAGTACTCTAGCTCGCCTTGGCATTTATTCCTCCTCCGCAGCCCCACCTGTTTCGCTTTCCGTTGGTGTGCCAGTATCCTCAGCCAAGGTAGCACCCGGGAGTCTGACCGCCCTGCCTCGTTTAGCCCCGTATTTGCTGCGCCCCTGCTGGCGATTCTCCACGCCATCAGTATCCAGAGCACCCCGAACAATATGGTATCTAACCCCAGGCAAATCCTTCACCCTGCCACCACGGATAAGCACCACAGAGTGCTCCTGCAAATTATGGCCTTCGCCAGGTATATAAGCGGTAACTTCAATACCGTTGGTCAGCCGCACGCGGGCGATTTTACGCAAGGCGGAATTGGGCTTCTTGGGGGTCATCGTTTTGACCTGAACGCAAACCCCACGCTTCTGCGGCGAGTTCCGCCCCCGCCGAACCTTGTTCTTCAGGGCATTATAAGTAATACCCAGCGCCGGAGCCCTGGTTCGCTTACCAAGCTTCCGCCGTCCTTTTCGAACTAATTGATTGACCGTCGGCATCTCATTTTTCTTTCTATTTTATACCAATTAAAAAGCCACCCAGTTGTCTACCGGTCTACTTCCCGAGCAGGTTTGCGTCCCGGTTCAACCAGCCGGCTTAATCAGGTTTTCCACACCCAGACTAATGGCTAGTAGACACGAAGCAGCAATATAGCACAAGTATACAACAAAGTCAATACGTTGACAATTTTAGGAAAGTGCGAAGCCCCTTTAGGCCACATTGACCTTCTAAAATGAAGGATATAGACTACACGTAGAACATATAGCATGTGTTTGGAGGGTTTCATCAATGAAAAATAGCACTCTACAAAATGATAAGTTCGGGGAGATCGTAAAACATAATCGTAAGCGAGAGGAGGATACCTTAGCGCAATATGCCTGCAAAAGCAGTGATGGAAAACGACAATATCCAGATAGAGAAAAGGTTGCAGACGAGGACAACTATCGCCCCATGTTTTCGCACGATGTTGACAAAATCATACATTCGAGAGCCTATACACGATATATAGACAAAACACAGGTGTTTTGCTTGTTTGAAAACGACCACATTACTCATAGAGTATTACACGTGCAATTAGTTTCGAAGATTGGAAGAGTGATTGGCAGATGCTTAAGATTGAACGAAGACTTGATAGAAGCTATCGCGTTGGGACATGATTTGGGACATGCACCTTACGGACACGACGGCGAGAAGATATTGAATCAAATTTGCATTCGTGAAAATATAGGTTTCTTCCGCCATAATGCCCAGAGTGTTAAATTGCTACTAGAATTAGAAGAGAAGGGAAGAGGATTAAATCTAACTTTACAAGTACTGGATGGGATTTTGTCTCATAATGGGGAGATTCCTTCTAACAAATTGTCACCTAAGTATGAAAAGGATTGGAGTGTGTTCAAAAATGAATACACAAGCTGTTTCCAACAAGAAGATGGTGGCAAGAACCTAGTACCAATGACCCTTGAAGGTTGTGTTGCCAGGGTTGCAGATATAATAGGTTATATTGGGAGAGATATAGAAGATGCAGTGACTCTGAGAGTCATCGATTGGAAGGAGGTACCTAGAGATATTAGAGACGTGCTAGGCTCTGGAAATGATGAGATAGTAAATACGCTAGTAACAGATTTGATAGAGAATAGTTATGAGAAGAATTACTTAGCCTTAAGTGAGCAAGTATTCACAGCCATGACAAAGTTGAAGGATTTCAATGAAGAACGCATATATAGCAATCCTGACACCAATACACAATTCAGTAAAATGCAGAATATGTATAATCAAATTTATCAAAGATACTATCGTGACTTGAAGGGTGGGAATAGTGGTTCTTACATCTCGGAGTTCATAGGTGATATGGAAAGTGTGTATAGAAAAAATAACAACAATAAGCGAATTGTAATCGATTGTCTAGCTGGGATGACCGATGATTTCTTTTGCCATCAGTACCAAGAGTTATTTGTGCCCCAAACCTATGGCTATAGTCTAGAGCGCTAATTCTTTGGCTTGCATAATCCAAACGCTCAATAGAGAATTCAAGGTCATCTTATCCAAGCCTCTTATCCGATGATTGACCAACTTTTCGTCTCCATCTCCCGGACTTTAAGTTTCCGGGGAGATGTGATAAAATTAGGAGGATGCAATTTCTTGTGCAACTTGACTTTGCAGGCACTAAATGTAGTATTGTCAGGTTGCCATTAAACCCTCAATATGCCAATTCCTGAATTACTTATGAGTTTTTTCTCGCTCTAGTTAGGACTTAAAGCTATGGCAAAGAAAGTTAACAACAATACAAACAATAATACAGTCGAGGACTACACTGCAGAGGATATCCGTATTCTGGATGGCCTGGAGGCGGTGCGGCGCCGCCCAGGTATGTACATCGGCAGTACCGATGAACACGGGCTGCATCACCTGGTCTATGAGATAGTCTACAACAGCATAGACGAGGCAATGGCTGGCTATTGTGACAGAACCGAGATAACAATCCATAAAGACAACTCGGTAACGGTTACCGACAATGGCCGAGGCATACCAGTGGACATTCACCCGACAACCAATACCTCAGCTCTCGAAGCAGTTATGACCCGGCTACATGCTGGAGCTAAATTCGGCGGCCGCACCTATACAGTGTCCAGCGGCTTGCACGGCGTTGGTGCTTCAGTGGTGAATGCCCTGTCTTCCTGGCTCAATGCTGAGGTAAAACGGGAGGGGAAGATATACCGCCAGAAATATGAACGGGGCGACCCTACCTGCGATTTAGGAGCTATCGGCGATACCGACGAAACGGGAACTACTATCACCTTCCTTGCTGACACTGAGATTTTCGGTGAGATTAACTACGAGTTCGATACAATACGCGAGCGCCTCAAAGAACTGGCTTTTTTGAACAAGAATCTGGAAATAAGCCTCAAAGATGAGCGAAATGACCAGGAGGCAACGTTCCTCTTTGAAGGTGGCATCGCTAGCCTTGTCAGCCGACTCAATAAAAACCGGCAGGTCCTACATCAACAGCCCATCTACATAACAGGCACAATGAACAGCACCGTCGTAGAAGTAGCCCTGCAATACAATGATGGCTTTACCGAATCTACGCTCAGCTTTGCCAACTGCGTCAATACCATAGACGGAGGCAGCCACCTTACCGGATTTCGCTCAGCACTAACCCGCATCCTTAATGACTATGCTCGGAAGAACAAGCTGTTAAAGGATTCCGACCCCAATCTGATAGGTGATGACGTTCGCGACGGGCTAACATCCATCATCAGTGTCAAGCTTGTTGAACCCCAGTTTGAAGGGCAAACCAAAGCCAAGCTGGGCAACCCTGAAATAAAAACACAGGTCGAATCTATAGTCGCTGATGGCCTTTCGCTGTACATAGAGCAACATCCCGATGACGCAAAATCAATCATAGATAAGAGCCTGATCGCGGCTAAAGCCAGAGAGGCAGCTCGAAAGGCTCGCGACCTTATTTTCAAGAAAAGCGGATTAGAAGCTGGTACGCTGCCCGGAAAGCTAGCCGGCTGTTCAGAGACCAACCCTCGCGAGTGCGAGCTTTTTATGGTTGAAGGTGACTCTGCCGGGGGTTCAGCCAAGCAGGGTCGTGACCGCCGTTTCCAAGCCATTTTACCGCTGCGAGGTAAAATCCTTAACGTGGAAAAGGCTCCCAAAGATAAAGTTCTTGACCATGAAGAGATCCGGGCAATTATCACCGCAGTAGGAGCCGGCATCGGCGACCAGCTCGACTTTTCCCGACTGCGCTATCACCGCATAATCATAATGACTGATGCCGATGTCGACGGCTCCCACATTCGAACACTGCTTCTTACCTTCTTCTTCCGCAACATGACAGAGCTTATAAGCGAAGGGCACCTGTTCATCGCCCAACCGCCCCTCTACCGCATCCAAGCGGGGAAAGAACAATTCTGGATTTACTCGGATAAAGAGAGGGATGCCAAGCTTAGTGAGCTGAAGGGTAAAAAATTGGAAATCCAGCGCTATAAGGGGTTGGGGGAAATGAGCGCCGAGCAGCTATGGGACACCACTATGAACCCGGCATCGCGAACCCTGCTCAAGGTGGAAATCGAAGACGCCATGGCAGCCGACAGGATATTCAATACGCTTATGGGAAGTGAAGTGCCTCCACGAAAATCCTTCATCCAGGCCCACGCTAAAAGTGTCAGAAACCTGGATATATAATCATACTGCTCAATACAAAGAAGGGCATTCGCCCACAAAACACCTGCCAACAGCATCTACCACCTCGCAGGCTCAATGCCTTATATATTCAATCTTTTTATCGAATATATATTTACAGACAGTAGTTATCAATACTGAGAGGCCTGTAGTTTATTAACTCTACACTGACATTTATTGCTTTTTGGTCAGCTTCCTAATTCCGGCTATGAGTTCATCGGCCGTGCACACCATTGCAAAGAAAGAACTCAAAGTCACCAACTCTATCTCATACACTTTATCAGGATTATATTGTTCCATCGACGGCAAACGCATAGGGGCATTGGGGGCATTGGCATCAGAAACAAAAATCACCTTGTAGTCCAGCATCATAGCATCCTTGGCTGTTGTGCCACAACAAACATTAGTAGCGCCACCGACGATTATCACCGTATCTTTATCCATAAAACGCAGAATCCTATCAAGTGACGAAGAGCCGGCTATAAAAGCACTATACCTATTCTTAGTGACAATAAGGTCCTCCTCTTTAATATCGAGTTCTGGATATAACTCCACGCCTTTGGTACCTTCAAAATGCCACATAGTTGAAGAAAAGGCTGACTCAGGAGTAATCGCGAGTAAATATCCTGCATCCAGGCAATCAGGCCGAGTCACAAATTTCACCCATATCACCAATATTCCGTGCCGCCGGCATTCTCTAGCTATCTTGTTTATTCTAGGTACTTGTTCCTTAAACGCTGGAGAATACAAACCTCCCTGCGGGTCAACAAAGCAATTCTGCATATCAATTACTATTAGCGCGGTCCTTTCTGGATTTATATCCCAAACAAAAGGCCCACCAAGTGTATCCCTTCTTCTTTTCCTCAGCTTCACTTCTTTCAGAGACATTGCTGTCATTTTCTTTTTCATTTTAGAACCCCCTTATCATTCTACATCGAAGCGGGTAACTATTCTTTTCTTTAGCAAGCATTTCTACAATATATGGACTTCACCCTGCCGGTATAGCTCATGTTCTTTTATATAACTCTCCACCCCTTCAGGCACAAGACCGTGAATAGATAACCCCTGAGCCACCCTCTCTCGTATGTCCGTGGAACTTATGTCAACCGGCGCTATATCCAGCCAGACCACACTCTGAGTTACTCCGGGAACAGACGATTCCAGAACCTTCAAATCGGGGCGGCTGAAACCCGGCCTTGTAACTGCCACCAGCTTACAGAGCTGAATCAGCCTGTCCGGCTCCTTCCACTGAGGAAGCTCAGCCAGGCTGTCCCAGCCGACTAAGAAGAAAATCTTAGCCTCTGCACCCATTTGCTGCTGCAGAATCGCTACGGTATCTACGCTATAAGAAGGCCCGGGGCGGTCTATATCAACAGCCGAAATCTCGAAATTTGGGTTGGTCGCAATTGCCAGCTTCACCATCTCTACACGGTGAGCTGCTGGTGCAATGTTCGTACCTGTTTTAAGCCACTGCTGCCCCGCAGGAACAAAGAGAACTCTGGCAAGTCCGAGCTTTAGCCTGGCTTCCTCAGCTATAATGATATGCCCCGAATGTATGGGGTCAAAAGTGCCACCTAATACACCTATATTCATTTACCCCGCCTAACCTTGGGTTTGGGTCTAAAAACAGCCATCGGCTCCTCCGAGTCGGTGCATCTCGCCTGAACCTCCTCCAAAACCCTGACTACTTCTGACATAAGCTCAGACAGACCTTGCTTGGTACTTGCCGATACAAAGAAGGCCTTTATTCCCAGGGCATCGAAAAGCTGTCCGATCTCCGGCAACCGAGCCTGAACCTCCGGCAAATCTATTTTGTTCACCACCACGACCTGAGGTTTCTGAGCCATCTCCGGCTTATATAAAGCCAGCTCCCTTTTCAGGTTGCTCATATCATCAATTATAGACTGAGACCTACCATCAAGTACATGAAGCAAAACTTTAGTCCTTTCAGCATGGCGCAGGAACTCATGCCCCAGCCCTCTGCCCAGATGAGCACCATCTACAAGCCCGGGAATCTCCGCCAAAACAAATGTCTTCATCCTCACTTCAACCACGCCTAGCGCCGGCTCTCGAGTGGTGAAAGGGTAGTCGGCTATTTTCGGCTTAGCTTTAGACACGGCTGCCAGAAGGGTGGATTTACCTACATTAGGATAGCCGATAATACCCACATCAGCAATAAGCTTAAGGTCAAGGACAATACGATGTTCTTCGCCAGGCTTGCCCTTTGTAGCTATTTTGGGAGCCTGGTTCGTAGACGTGGCGAAATGGACATTGCCTAACCCACCGTTACCCCCTTTAGCCACCAGGACTTTTTGTCCCTGCTGACTCAAATCAGCCAGCAATTCTTCTCGCTCATCCTCCTTAATAAATATCATAGTTCCCAAAGGCACCTTGATTATAAGATCATCACCCTTTGCACCATGTTTCTTCTGCTTTCCCCCACTCTTCCCGGATACTGCCCTAAAACTCCTCTTGCGCCGAAAGTAACCTAAATTAGTAATGCTTCTATCAGCAACAACGTATACATTCCCTCCATCTCCACCATCTCCACCCGCAGGACCACCGAGCGGCACAAACTTCTCATGGCGAAAGCAAACTACACCATTACCGCCACTACCACCCCCTACCAGTATTTCAACCTTATTCACTAAATTAATATCCTTAAAATAGTATATTTAAGTAGGGTTATTGGATAATTAATAATGTTGGTTAAGCTGTGTGATTATGTGGATGAGGGTATATTATGGCTGGAAAATAGCGATATTGCAATCTGCGGTGTTTATCAACAGAGCTGGCAAAATTATCCACTATCCTGCGCTGTTTTTGCACAAGCGCCTGAATTAAGATGAGTAAGGTGGCTTTTGGGGTCTCAAACTCCGGCGAATCTCTTCGATTGAGTTCTGAAGCTGGGGATTGACTTCTATTTCTGAGGTGATTTTTTCGCAGCCGTGAAGTACAGTTGTGTGGTCTCGCCCTCCCAGCATTTTGCCGATTTCAGCCAGGCTGCAGTGGTTGTGCTCACGTAACAGGTACATCGTGACCTGACGGGCTAAGACGGTTTTCTTGTCTCTTCGTTTATCTGCCAGCACTTCAGGGTTAATGCCGTAGTAGTCAGCCACAGTGGTCATTATAAGCTTTGGTGAAGGCATGACTTCTTGCTTACTGCCCTGTGGGATTATATCCGCCAGAGCCTGCTTGGTTAAGTTTATATCCAGTTTTCCACCGCCCAGCCTCGAGTAGGTGAGCACTCTGTTTAAGGCACCTTCTAATTCCCGAGTATTGTGTTGGAACTCTTTTGCTAGAAACCGCAGTACCTCCAGTGGAATTGATATGTTTAGCTGCTCCGCCTTAACTTTGAGGATGGCCAGGCGCGTTTCTAAATCTGGTAGTCCCAAATCGGCAACAAGTCCCCATTCAAGCCGGGACCTCAATTTCTTAGTGACCGAGGATATGGCTCTTGGCGGACGGTCGCTGGTAAATACTATTTGGCAGTTATTTTCATAGAGGTCGTTGAAGATGTGTAACAAGCATTCCTGGGTTTGTGCTTTACCACTTAGGAATTGTATATCATCGACCAGCAAGAAATCGGCACTCCTGAATTTGCGATGGAAATCATCAATCCTGTTGTTTTTAAGGGCGATTACAAATTGATTAGTAAACTGCTCGGCGCTTGCCAGTAGTATGCGAAAGCCCTTGGCTTTAGCTGTGTGTCCGATGGCGTGCAGGAGATGGGTTTTGCCTGTGCCGGTGTCGCCGTAGATAAAGAGTGGATTGTACCTGTTTCCGGGGTCTTCGGAAATATCTAAAGCGGCTGCATAAGCCAGGCGGTTGCATTCCCCGACTACAAAGCTATCGAAGGTATATTTTGAATTGAGCCTGAATGCCGCTGTTGCTGCTTCCTTAAGTCTTGCGCTTGTCCCGCCGTCAGCATGGTAAGCGGGAGCTGGGCAGACAGCCTGGCTCGGAGCCAGAATTGCAAATTGAATTTCAACGGTCTTGCCGGTAATGCCAGCTAAAGTCCTTTTAATCAAAGAATAGAGGCGACTTCTTAACCATTCGGCGATGAAGACAGTAGGGACACCGATAACGAAGACGTCTTCTTTATAACTTATACCGGTGGTGTCCTTAAGCCAGGTATCATAATTCGGCTTACTGACTTGAAGTTGAAGTTCTCCTAGAGCGGCTTCCCAGATTGCTTGTGCTGACTTCAACTTCTTTTCCCAGAAAAAACTTGATTGGGCAACCCCGGGAAGCGAAATAAAAATCCCCGCCCTGAGGTCTATCCTCTCTGAATTTTAAAGCTAATATAAAGCTACACTTTTGTGATGGATAAAATAAAAAGTGAATAGACCGGGGGCCGCACCACAAACACCTCATATAGTAACACAGGGGGTCTTTCGGGGTGTCAAGGGGGTTTTTGACATAATAGAGAAAGATGTTAAAATTTTATTGAAACTTTTAGTGCCATGATAAAACGCGTTGTTTTTATGGGCACCCCAGGGTTTGCAGTTCCCAGTTTGGAGGCTTTGACGCGAAGTCCTTACCGGGTGGTTGCCGTATATACTCAACCAGACAGAAAGGCTGGCCGCGGGCAGAGCATTGTCTTCTCTCCTGTAAAGCAACTGGCGTTATCTCAGGGGCTCGAGATGGTTCAGCCAAATAACTTGAGGGTTACCGGCACAGTGGAGAAGCTGGCTAGTTTTGCTCCAGACCTGATTGTGGTGGCGGCTTTCGGGCACATTCTACCGCAGGAAGTGTTGGCTTTACCAAAGTCTGGTTGTATCAATGTCCACCCTTCTCTTCTGCCTCGATATCGAGGTGCCTCACCGGTAGCGACGGCCATCTTACAAGGTGATGAAATTACCGGAGTCACCATTATGTTGCTGGACAGTGGCATGGACACCGGCCCTATTTTGAGCCAGAAGGAAGTTCCCATATCTGCCGACGATACTACCGGGTCACTCACTGCTAAGCTAGCTGAGGTCGGGGCACAATTGCTAATGGAGACTTTGCCCTTGTGGATTGATGGGCGAATTAAGCCGCAGCCCCAGGAGGAAAGCCGCGCTAGTTATAGTGAAGTCATAAATAAAGGCGATGGAGAGATGAATTGGCGGCTTCCAGCTCTGGAACTGTGGCGGCGAGTCAGAGCTTTTAACCCCTGGCCGGGCTGCTACATACGGTGGCGTGGTAGGAGGTTGAAGATCAGTAAGGCAGTGCCGCTGCAAGGCGACAAGTCTGGCGAACCTGGCAAGGTGATTGCTTTATCTCCGCCAGCGCCGGCGGCAGTTGGGGTTGAAACTGGAGATGGCATTCTGGGATTGCTCGGGGTCCAAATGGAGGGGAAGCGGGAGATGTCAGCAGATGAATTTGTGCGTGGGCAGCGGGATTTCATTGGCAGCAGTCTGCTTTGACTTTGGGTTGTGTTTTGGATAGAATTTAAATTCACGCAAGGAGTGATTTAGAAGATGTTTCTATTTGACCAGATGTGGATGTGGTTTCTCATTATGCTGCCGCCCCTTATCTTCATGATTTACGCCCAGGCGAAGGTGAATTCAGCCTTCAAAAAGTATTCCAAGGTAGCGAACTCTCAACGCATCACTGGTGTTCAGGCAGCGGAAGTTTTGCTGCGGGCGAATGGCTTGAATAATGTCAGAGTTGAGGGCGTGAAGGGGAGGCTGGGTGACCACTACGACCCTAGAAAAAAAGTGTTACGTCTCTCCCCAGCGGTGGCTAATACACCGTCTGTTGCCGCACTTGGGATCGTGGCGCACGAAGTGGGGCATGCTGCTCAAGATAAGGGGGGCTATGCCTTCCTCAGATTTCGCACCTCGATAGTGCCGGCGGCTAACCTGGGCAGTACTCTCGGCGGGATATTTGTGATTCTAGGCTTCATTATATATTTATTCAGCAGGGATAGTGAAATTGCACCTATGGTTGTCCTGGTGGGTATTATTCTTTTTGCCATTGCTGTGCTCTTTAGCCTGATTACTCTGCCTGTGGAGTATAATGCCAGCAATCGGGCCAGACAAATGCTGCGCAGCACCGGGCTGGTTTCGACTCAGGAATACAATGGCGCCAGCGCTGTCCTATCTGCTGCTGCCCTGACCTATGTAGCCGCTATGCTCCAGGCAGTAGCTCAGCTTTTCTACTTTGTGTTAATTTTTATGGGCATGCGAAGATAGAGCTTGCCTTGGGTTTATCTTCAGAAGCCAGCCCCCAGAAACGAAGCCTCTCCGGGGGCTTATTATTTGTTATAGGTTGCTAATCGAGAACTGTCCTGACTATAATTCTCTATAGATAGGCTGAGTTTGTGAGGAGTTTATATTTTGCCTGACGAAGCAGATCCAGTCGGCTTCGCTAAGTTGCGACAGATTATTGCCAAGCTGCGTGGCCCGGAAGGATGCCCCTGGGACAGGAAGCAGACGCACGCCTTGTTAAAACCTTACTTGATTGAGGAGTGCTACGAAGTTCTGGAAGCTCTGGATGAGGGGACTCCGCAGAAGCTCTGCGAGGAGCTAGGCGACCTTCTGCTTCAGATTATGCTTCATGCCCAAATTGCCACCGAGGCGGGGCAATTTAGTATCGATGACGTTGTCCATGGTATCAGCAGCAAGCTAATTCATCGTCATCCCCATGTCTTCGGTGGTCAGAAATTACAGGATGCTGGGGAGGTGGAGTTAAGCTGGGAGGCTTTAAAGCGGGAGGAGCGGGATGAAGGAGAATCGCTTTTAGCCGGCGTACCTGAGCAGATGCCAGCCTTAGCCCACAGCCAGTCTATACAGCGGCGGGTAGCAGGTGTTGGTTTTGACTGGAAGAAGGTGGAGGAAATCATAGATAAGCTTGCTGAAGAGGTGGCAGAGATTAAACAGGCTCCTGACCAACAGGAGAGAGCCAAGGAGTTCGGCGATTTACTTTTCACTCTGGCCAATGTGGCTCGCAGGCTAGATATAGACCTGGAGATGGCGCTTCGCTCGGCGAATCAGCGCTTCTGCCGCCGTTTCGCCCATATGGAAGAAGCTTGTCGCAATAAGGGGGTGAGCTTTGGCAGCCTGTCTTTCGACGAGCAGAACGCCCTGTGGGAAGAGGCCAAACGGGCGATAGAATGAGGTGGTCGGGGCGAGAGGACTTGAACCTCCGACCTCAGCGTCCCGAACGCTGCGCGCTACCAAACTGCGCTACGCCCCGACACCGCTTATTATAAGCGGCTTTAATTTCTGGGGCAAGCGTTGTAAACTAGTGGAGTGAAGTACTGTGTTCTTATAATTGATGGTGCTGCCGGATGGGCACTGCAGGAGCGCGGAGGCAAGACATCTCTGGAGCTTGCCCATATACCGAATCTGGATGCTATGGCGCAGGGAGGGGTTGTTGGGCTGGTTCGGACCGTGCCGGAAGGAATGGAGCCAAGCAGTGCCTGTGCCTGTATGTCAGTGCTGGGCTATGACCCCAAGGTCTATTACCGGGGGAGGAGTGCTATTGAGGCTAAGAGTATGGGTATTCCTATCGCTGATGATGAGGTCGTTTTCCGGTGCAACTTAGTTGCCGTTCGTGACGATAAGATGTGGAGCTATAGCTCAGGACATATCGGCACTGATGAAGCAAATGCCCTTGTCACGGCTTTAAATGAAAAGCTTGGAAGTGACGAAGTACATTTTTATCCTGGCGTTCGATATAGACATATATGCAAGATAAAAGGGGGGGAGGACGCACTTTTGGCAACCTGCACTCCGCCACACGACATCCCAGATAAGCCGATTGCTGATTTTCTGCCCCAGGGCTCTGGCAGCGACCTGTTGCGAGACCTTATGGAAAGGTCTAAGGCTGTGCTTCAGGGGCATCCGGTAAATTTGGAGCGGCAGGCTCGTGGTGATATACCGGCAACGATGATTTGGCTATTCTGGGGCAGTGGCAGAATACCTGAGATGCCACCTTTTAAGCAGGTCTATGGTCTCGGGTCGGCTATGACGTCTGGGGTTGACCTTCTACGCGGCTTAGCCCGGATGGCGGGTATGTCGGTGTTGGATATCTCGGGTGTGACTGATGGCCTGGATAATGATTATGCTGCCCAGGCGGTTGGCGCTTTGAAGGCGCTGGAGAAGTACGATTTGGTTGCCATCCACATTGAAGCACCGGATGAGGCGGCTCATGCTGGTTCGATTGATGACAAAGTGGAGGCTATACAGATGGTGGATAAGGAGGTTGTCAGCCGGATATGCTCTTGGAATCCGGACAAGCTTCGGGTTCTAGTCCTGCCTGACCACCCGACACCGATAAAGATTCAAACTCACACTGATGAGCCGGTTCCGTTTGTGCTGTGGGGTTCTGGGTTTACCTCCAACGGGGCGAAAGGATTCAACGAGACGGAGGCTAAAAGCGCTGGAATTTTTATTGAAGAAGGTTATAATATTATTACTAAACTTATGCGTTTATAGGCAATTAGAGATCACCTTCCAGGTGGTTTAGAATAGGCAGGAGAGAAAATGGCACTGATAGTCCAGAAATATGGCGGTAGCTCAGTGGCAGATGCCGAGAAGATCAAGGGTGTAGCTCGGCGCATAGCTGAAACCAAGGAGGGGGGAAATGAAGTTGTGGTTGTTGTCTCGGCTATGGGGGATACCACTGATGAGCTGATTAAGCTGGCCAGACAAGTAAATCCCGAACCTCATGAGCGGGAGCTTGATGTCTTGTTGTCGACCGGAGAGATGGTCTCCAGTACCATCTTGGCTATGGCCTTGCATGCCTTAGGCTATAAGGCGGTGAGCTTGAGTGGAGCTCAGGCGGGAATCGAGACTGATGCTATTTACAGCAAAGCTCGCATTCTGCGGCTTGAACCCAAACGGGTCATTGAAGAGCTGGAGAAGGGCAATATTGTTATTGTAGCAGGGTTTCAGGGCATGACTAAGGGTATGGATATTACCACCCTGGGTCGAGGTGGCTCGGATACCACGGCGGTGGCTCTGGCTGCTGCGTTGAAGGCTCAGATATGTCAGATTTACACGGATGTTGAAGGTGTTTTTACTGCTGACCCTCGCCTTGTGCCTGAAGCACGGAAGTTGAAGGAAATCGGCTATGAGGAAATGCTGGAGCTAGCGACGTTGGGCGCCAAGGTGATGCATTCCCGAGCCGTGGAGCTGGGAGAGGTTTATAATATGCCGATAATGGTAGCCTCCAGCTTCAGTGATAAATCCGGTACTATCATTCATGGAGGGATTCAGATGGAAGTAAGAAACAAAGTGCGTGGTATCGCCCATGACCTTAATGTGGCCAAGGTTACCGTGGTCGGTGTTCCCGATCAACCGGGGATAGCTTCAGCAATCTTCGAACCGTTAGATAAAGCAAATATAAGTGTAGATACTATCGTTCAAAATGCCAGCATCAACAATATTACCGATTTGACCTTTACCGTAGCCAAGGGTGATTTAGATAAGGCAATGTCTCTGGTGCAACCAATAGCTAAGTCTATCGGGGCTAAAGAGTGTGTCAGCGATTCGAAACTGGCCAAGGTTAGCATCATAGGTACAGGAATGCAGAACACACCGGGCTATGCTGCTAATATGTTTCGGGCTCTTTACGAACAGGGTATCAATATCCAGCTCATTACCACTTCTGAAATAAGGATAACCTGTATTATTGGAGAAGACAGGGTAGAGGACGCCGTTAAGGCGCTACATAAGGCATTTGAGCTAGAGCGGGACGTGATTTAATGCTCCACAGCGATAACTTCTTTTATATCGGGTATTTCTTGTTTCAGTGTCCGCTCTATGCCGTTCTTTAGGGTCATGGCTGACATCGGGCAACCAGCGCAGGCACCCGTGAGCTTCAGGCTGACTACGCCTTCTTTAACGTCAACTAATTCTACATCTCCCCCGTCGGCTTGAAGACTCGGTCTGATGTTGTTTAAGATTTCTTCTACTTTGGCTCTCACAAGTTCTACCTCTTGCTTTCGCTTATATTCAATGTGGTAGTAAGCTAACATAATCAGGCGGTTTTGTCAAAGACATTTGTTAGACATTTATTGGGATACTTGACAATGTCCACTTTTTTTGCCAAAGTGACTGCGGTAAAATTAATAAGGTTATATTGAAGGGACTAAGACAGGGAGTAAGGAATGCCCGACCGTGAAGAAGATAAAGCCAGACTGAGACGGAAAGCCAGTCAAGAAGCTATTTCCTTGGCTATGCAAAGCCGGTGGCAGGAAGCAGTGACTGTCAATCAGAGCATAATAGAGCTTTTCCCTACCGATATCGATGCTTACAACCGGTTAGGCAGAGCATTTATGGAATTGGGCGAATTTGCCAAAGCCAAAGCGGCCTACAGTCGAGGTTTAGAGCTTGACCCAGATAACGCTATTGCTCAGAAGAACCTCCAGCGGCTGTCTCTATTGTCAACTTCCAAGATTAAAGTAAAAGAGGAACGCCGTGAGGTCTCCCCAGACCTTTTCATCGGTGAAATGGGAAAGGCGGGGGTGGTAAATCTTCAAAACTTGGCACCCAGAGAAGTGTTGGCCAGTATGGCTGCTGGAAACCAAGTTTATTTGAAGGTGAGGGGGCAACAGCTTATCGTAGAAAGCGAGCATGGAGAGTACCTTGGGCTAGTTGAGCCACCTCATGGGTTCCGCCTAGCCAGATTGATAGAGGGGGGCAATAAGTATACCGCGGCTATCGTTAATATTGATAATATTACTGCAAGAGTGATTATTCGCGAGGTATTTCAGCACCCAAGCCAAATTGGACGGCCTTCTTTTCCGGTTAGGGCTGTCGAAGGCTTTTATCCTCATGTTAAAGATACCCTCCTTAGACATGGGGCTGTAGAAGAGGAGGCCTTGGAGGAGGGGGAGGAAGTCGAGCTAGAAGAGGGTGAACTCATACCCGAAGGCTTCTCCATATTTGAGGGAGTGCCCCCGGACGATGAAACGATGATAGAGGAAGAGTTCATGGAGGGGTAGTTAATTGCCCAAGAAGATAGCGAATTTTTCAGGAGAGGATTAAATGGAAGTTGGAGTAGTCAAGCCAGTTATTATTGAAGAGGAGATGAAGAGCTCCTACCTTGACTATGCTATGAGCGTCATAGTTTCTCGAGCCCTGCCCGATGTGCGCGATGGCTTGAAACCGGTACATCGTCGCATCCTTTATGCTATGGAAGGGCTGGGCCTTCGTTATACCAGTTCTTATAAAAAGAGCGCCCGCATAGTTGGTGAAGTCCTCGGTAAGTATCATCCTCATGGAGATGCTCCTGTATATGAGGCCATGGTGCGAATGGCGCAGGATTTTTCCATGAGGTATAGGCTGGTTGACGGGCAGGGCAATTTAAGACACCGTTGACTTCATGCCTAATTTTGATGACAGCTTGAAGGAGCCAACGGTTTTGCCAGCCAGATTACCCAATCTGCTGGTGAATGGCTCGTCGGGTATTGCTGTAGGCATGGCTACTAATATCCCGCCTCATAACTTAAGCGAGGTATGCGATGCTATCAGCTATCTTATCGATAATCCTGAGGCTGATGTCGATGATTTGATGAAGATTGTGAAGGGGCCTGATTTCCCTACCGGAGGCATTATTTTAGGGCGGCAGGGTATTAAGAGCGCTTATGCCAGCGGGCAAGGAAAGGTTGTGGTTCAGGCTAAAGTTACCGATGAGAAATTGAGGGGCGGACGTCAGCAGTTGGTCATAACCGAGCTTCCTTATCAGACCAACAAATCTGCCTTGGTGGAGAGGATAGCTGAACTGGCCAGGGAGAGGAGAGTCGACGGGATAAGTGAGGTTCGTGATGAATCGGACCGGCATGGTATGAGAATAGTTATCGGGTTGCGAAAGGATGCTCAACCCACCAAGATTTGTAACAACCTCTACAAATATACTTCCATGCGATCCTCCTTCTTTATTAACATGTTGGCTTTGGTTGATGGGCAGCCTCGAGTCATTAATCTTAAGGAAGCCTTGACTTGCTACACAGATTTTCGTCGGGAGGTTATCACCCGCCGTTCCCAATTTGAACTTCAGAAGGCGAAGGATCGAGCCCATATTCTGGAAGGCTTCAGAATCGCCCTCGATCATCTGGATGCGGTTATTCAGACCATACGAAAGGCGGAGACAGCTGATTCAGCTCGAGCCAGCCTGATGGAGAAGTTTGAGCTATCGCAGATTCAAGCCCAGGCTATCCTTGATATGCAGCTACGTCGGTTGGCGCAGATGGAGCAGAAGAAAATAGTCGATGAGTATAGCGAGGTGGTCAAGAATATTGCTTATCTTGAAGACCTCCTGGCAAATCCGAAAAAAATACACTTTCTTATTAGGCAGGATGTCACCGAGCTTAAGAAGGGATATGGCGACCAGCGCCGAACCTCGATTAAACGAGAAGAGGCTGAGGAATTTCAGGATGAGGACCTTATCCCCCATCAAGATGTGGTGGTTACGCTGAGCGAACAGGGGTATATAAAGAGAATACCGGCTACAACTTATCAAAAACAGCATCGGGGAGGTATCGGCGTCATAGGCATGGTGACCCGGGAAACTGATATGATGAAGCACTGTGTAGTAGCTGATACTCATGATAATTTACTGCTTTTTACCAATCGGGGTAAGGTTTACCAGCTTAAATGTTATGATATCCCCCAGGATATATCGCGGACGACAAAAGGAACTGCTCTGGCTAACCTATCGTCCATAGATTCAAAAGAGCATGTAACTGCCTTGATTGTGGCCAAGGACTTCGCCCCGGGTTTGTTTATGGTTATGGCTACTTCGAAAGGTATAATAAAAAAGACCCGCTTTGACAATTTCGCTTCGGTCAGAAGCAGCGGGCTTATCGCCATGAAGCTTCTGGGGGACGAAGAGCTGGTAGCGGCTGATGTGGTAGCGCAAAAAGACGAAGTTATCCTGGTAACTCAGAGTGGTAAAGGCATAAAGTTCGGCGTAAAAGGCTTGAGGCCTGCCTCTCGGACCAGTGGAGGAGTGCGCGGCATCAGGCTTGATCGCGGCGATAGGGTGGTTGCCATGGGCAAGGTCTTCGCTTACGCCAATCTGCTCACGGTTACGGAGAATGGCTTTGGCAAGCGCAGCAATGCCCGCAACTTCCCACTTCAAGCTCGGGGTGGCAAGGGTGTGATTGCCCATCGAGTCAATGAAAAGACGGGCAAGGTTATCGCAGCTAAGCTTGTCCCGCCAAACCAGCATCTTATTATCATTTCAGCCAAGGGCAAGTTCATCCGTATCCCTGTAGATGAAGAGGTTTCGCTCTTTGGCAGGGATACGCAGGGGGTACGCTTGAGAAGATTCGAAGAAGAAGAGGATGACAGCGTGGTCTCGTTTGCCTGCTTCCAGGAGGGCAATAACAAAGTAGGCGAGAAAGCTAAGCCCAAGGCCAAGGCCAAGTAGAGGCGTCTTTCCTGTTTGCTAGCCATGGAAAAAGTGCTACAAATCCTGCAGGAATTCGGCTTGACTTTTGTTCCTCTCTTCGTGGCTATGGATGCTATCGGTGTCCTGCCTATATTGGTTCCCTTGACGCAGGAGATGAGGGCTAAGGAGCGCAGCCGAACTGTGCGCTTAGCGGTAATTACAGCCCTGGGGTTAGGCTTAGGCTTTGTTGCTATAGGCAAGGGGATTTTTCTCTTTTTGGGCATTGATGTCTCCGACTTTCTGATCGCCGGCGGGCTCATTCTCTTCCTCTTAGCTGCCAAGGATTTAATCACCGGCAAGATGGTGGATGCTCAAGCCTCTGTTGGGGCCGATATGGTTGGTGTCGTCCCGTTGGGCACTCCTCTGTTAGTAGGGCCTGCAGTGCTTACCACTCTGCTGATATTAACTGACCAGTACTCTATTGTAATGGTTATAATCTCTTTCATTGTTAACTTGGCAATAGCTTTGCTGCTCTTTGTGCAGGCTAATCGAGTGGTAGCTTTTCTGGGGCGGGGGGGAGTAAGAGCCATATCCAAAATAGTCAGCCTCTTTCTGGCGGCTATTGCTATAAAGATGATTCGCCAGGGCGTTCTGGCGGTGTTAGGATAAAGCTCAAAGCAAAGCTGAGTAGATAGGTGAAACTCGCCTTTATTCACGGTTCTGGCAATACCGGCCTGGTATGGCATTATCAGACCAGGCACTTCGCCGATTCTGAAGCTATCAGCTTTCCCGGCCATCCTGAAGGCAGGCCTTGCAGCAGCATTGAGGGCTATACCGGATGGCTTCATCGATATGTTTTTGAGAAAGGTTACTCAGAGCTTATTCTGGCGGGACATTCTATGGGCGGCGCTGTTGCCCAGATGTATGCTTTAGACTATCCACAGGATGTTAAAGGTCTTATTCTAATCGGCACAGGGGCTAGACTAAGGGTCAGGCCTGACTTTCTTAGCTTAATAGAAGCTGGCATTGAGGCTCCAAACACATGGATTAAGGATTTGGTTGAACCTTTCTATAGCCGGGTAGACCCTGCCGTACGGGAGAGGGTGATTGATAAAGTGGCTGAGGTAGGCGCGCGTGTGCAGTTGAACGATTTCAGGTGCTGTGACAAGTTCGACATCATGGATAGAGTTCACCAGATTACAGCCCCCGCACTGGTTATTTGTGGTACTGAAGACGAGATGACGCCGGTCAAGTATTCCCAGTATTTAGCTGACAAAATTGCCGGTGCTAGGCGGGTTGTCATTGAGGGCGGTTCACATTTTGTTTTCATGGAAAAGCCTGAGGAGGTGAACCGCGCAATTGGAGAGTTTTTAGATGGGCTTTAAGATCCCACTTTAGCTTGTTTTAGATTTCATGATACGGTTAGGAGACAATTTCTGTGAAAATAGGTGTGCTTTCTGATACTCATATTCATCTGGCAGAAGAGATACCGAAGGGGGTTGTCAGGGCGCTCTCAACTGTGGACTTGATAGTTCATGCCGGCGATTTCGTTGACGTGGCAGTCCTTGAGGGGCTGAAGCAGTTGGGCGAGGTTAAGGCGGTACACGGCAACATGGATTCAATGAAGCTCAAAAGTTTGTTACCGGAGAAGGAACATTTGGTGGCCGGGGGCAAGAAAATCGGGATTATCCACGGGTATTATCATATATGGGCATAGCCACCGGGCCAAGATTGAGCGAATCGGTGGCGTTCTATTTTTTAACCCAGGGCCGGGATTCCACTCCTTTGGCATCCTTACGATTGGGGAAGAAGTCCAAGGTGAAATAAAAAAGCTTTGATGGGAAAGTGGTAAGTATGGCTAAACCATGGCATGAGCTTGAAGCGCTAGACAAGCAGGAGATTTTGCAGTTTATCTTTTATCCTCGAAAAGACTTCTTTGAAACATCGGAGGCTAACGTTATTGCTGATACCATTCTCGTTGACAAGACCGTTTCCATTTCTTATTGTTTTTATTTCAGCGACAAGAAGCAGCCCAATATCCTGTTCTTTCATGGTAACGGCGAGACAGCCAGTGATTATGAGCCTATTGGCTCCGCCTATAATCAAATCGGGGTAAATCTATTTGTGGTGGATTACCGAGGCTATGGCAGGAGTGGAGGCAGGCCAACGTTCACAAGCATGATAGAGGATGCCCACCCGATCTTCGAGGGCTTCAAAGTTTTGCTGAAAGAGAGAGGGTTTTCAGGAAACCCCTTTATCATGGGACGCTCATTGGGCAGTGCTTCTGCTGTAGAGCTTGCCAGCTGTTACCAAAGTCAGCTCAGCGGCCTTATTATAGAAAGCGGCTTTGCTAACATGTTCAACTTATTAGACTATCTGGGCTTTCCGCTTGAGGCTCTTGGTATTGATGTGCCGGAGGTGCCTTCCAATCTTAACCTCATTCGGAAAATTTCTCTTCCGACCTTGGTTATGCACGGCGAGTGTGACCATATTGTGCCTGTTGAAGAAGGCAAGGCGCTTTATGATAGTATCGGTGCCAAGGACAAACGGCTGCTAATAATCCCGGGGGTTGACCACAACACCATTTTCATGGGTGGCATGGAACAATATCTTCAGGCTCTAAAGGAATTCGTTTCAGCCCATAACTAGGGTCGGTGTGACAGTTATTCCTCTTCGCTAGCCTCGGCCTCAGCTTCTGCGGCCTCTTCAGCCTCTTCTGCAACCTCAGCCTCTTCCGCAACCTCAGCTTCTACCGGCACTTCCTCGACCTCTTTGCGAGCCTCGGTTACTTTGACCGCCATCTGTTCTGGGTCGCTGAGGAGTGTTATTCCATCGCCGAGGTGGATGTCTTTTACGTGGATTGTGCTGTCAAGCTCTTCAAGGCTTGACAGGTCAACCTCGAGACTGTGTGGAAGGTCATCAGGCAAGGCTTCGATAGGCAGGGAGTCAATCAGGTAGAGTATGGAGCTGTTCTTGACTTTCTTCAGCACCGGTGCCTCACCTACGAATACTACAGGAACATCAGCCTTTATTTTTTCATCCATCCTGACCTGGTAGAAGTCCACATGAAGCAGATCATCGTTTATAGGATTTTTCTGAACTTGTCGGACTAGAACCCTTAAAGGACTTTTTGAGTCGCCAATCTTTAAATATATGAGGTCAGTGCTACCTGCATGAGCCAGCAGGTGCTTCAGGCCTTTGGCGTCAACATTGATGGCAGTGGAGTCGATTCCGTGTCCATAGATGTTGGCCGGAATGATACCTTGGCGGCGTAGAAATCTAACTTTCTTGCCTGTAATCTCACGCTTGGAAACCTCAAGTTCAAGCCGTTTCATCTTGTTACCTCTTTCATTAAGTCCGAACTACAAAGATTAGTCGTTTTTGAGTTAGAAGTCAAATTTTTGGGTAGTCGAGTGTGTGCTCTACACCTTTTTCTGAAGCTCTTCAAAGGCTTTCTTCACCTCTTCCACAGAGGCTTCATCTTCCAGCGTGGTCAGGTCGCCTATTTTGGTGCCGCTGGCTACTGCCTTAAGAACTCTCCTCATGATTTTACCGCTCCTTGTCTTGGGTAATTTGGCTACGAAATAGATTTCGTCAGGGGTGGCAACAGGCCCCAGCGTCTGGCGTATGTGCTGCTTTACCTTGTTCTTTAGCTCCGGCGCAGGCTCTACACCTTGCTTGAGTGTGGCGAAGATGACAACGCTTTCACCCTTGACCGGGTCTGGCCTGCTAGCCACAGCAGCCTCGACTACAGCTTCGTGAGAAACAGCGGCGTCTTCTATCTCTATTGTGCCTATCCTATGTCCGGCTATTTTGAGGACCTCATCGGCTCTGCCTAGCAGCCAGAAATAGCCGTCTTTATCCCTGATTGCATAGTCACCGGTATAGAACATGCCGGGGAATTTAGACCAGTATGTATCTTGGTATCTTTGTGGGTCTCCGTGTATGCCTGTGAGCATCCCCGGCCAGGGTGATTTGATAACCAGATAGCCTTTTTCTTCAGGTGGCACTGATTTGCCACTGTCATCAAAGATATCAGCATTTACGCCGGGCAAGGGGAAGGTTGCTGAACCTGGCTTGAGGGGCACTAGCTCTATGCCTGGTGTTGGCGATATCATTGTGCCGCCAGTTTCGGTTTGCCACCAGGTGTCTACTATAGGGCACCTTTCGCCGCCGATGACACTGTAATACCATTGCCAGGCTTCGGGGTTTATGGCTTCTCCAACACTGCCCAGTAGCTCAAGACTACTCAGGTCGTGTCTTTTGACCACATCCTCACCATACTTCATCAGCATCCTGATACCGGTGGGTGAGCTATAAAATATCGAAACTCCATATTTCTCTACGATATCCCACCATCTATCTACCGACGGGTAATCAGGAGCCCCTTCGTAAAGGACGATGGCAGCACCGTGGCACAATGGGCCGTAGACTATGGAGCTATGCCCTGTGACCCAGCCAACATCGGCAGTGCACCAGTAAACCGATTCCTCTTTGACATCAAAAACCCATTCATAGCCGGAGTTGGTGAAAACGAGGTAGCCGCCGGTTCCGTGGACAATGCCCTTGGGCTTTCCGGTGGTGCCCGATGTATAAAGGATGTAAAGAGGGTGGGACGACTCAACAGGTTCAGCGGGCACAAAGGAGCTGGCATCATCGAGTAATTCGTGGAGCCAGAAATCTCGCCCTTTTTTCATGTTTGCGTCAATACCTGCTCTTCTAGCCACAACCACCTTTTCAATTGAAGGCGACAGTCTTACGGCTTCGTCGCTGATGTTCTTAAGCTCCAGGTGTTTGCCTCTTCTGAAACCGGCGTCTGCGGTCACAAGAACCTTGGCCTTTATATCGTTAATTCTGTCGGCCAGAGCCTGGGCGCTGAAACCTGAGAACACGACTGTATGTGGGGCTCCGATTCTAGCGCAGGCGAGCATGAATATAGGCAGCTCGGGAATCATCGGCAAATACAGGGCGACAGTATCCCCTTTGTTGACACCTAAGTTTTGAAGGACCGAGGCGAACTTATTGACCCACCTGTAGAGTGTGGAATAGCTTAATACCTGGCTATCGCCCAGCTCGCCTTCCCAGTATATGGCAACCTTGCTTCTCCGCCAGGTCCTGACATGTCGGTCTACGCATTGATAGCTGGCGTTTATTTTGCCGCCTTCAAACCAGCGGGCGAAGGGCGGGTTCCAATCAAGGACTTTATCCCATGTCTTAAACCAGTCCAGCTTGCGAGCCTCCTCAGCCCAAAAACGTTCGGGGTCTTGTATTGACTGGTTATACATATCCATATATTTCTTGAATGGCCAGTATATCGATTCGGAAGGTAAAGATGTGCTTACCATAGCTATCCTCCTTAGATTAGACATTATATCAAATTGACGTTTGTCTTGAATTTTTGCTGGCAGCCTGTATGCCTTAACTGGAGCCCGCAGGCGTTGCAAGGCCCGTAGCGACAATCAGGGGTCTCTTTTCCCTGCCACATGTCCTGATATTCCTTCTTGAGGAAGTTTTGAGTTACTCCGGTATCAACATGCTGCCAGGGTAATGCTTCGTCTAGGGGTCGCTCTCTGTTAGCGTAGGAGCTGGGGTCAACCCCGCTTTCTTTGAAGGCGCGCATCCAGTTGTCATATTTAAAACATTCATGCCAGGCATCAAACCTGCTACCCAGCTCCCAGGCCTTGTGGATAACCTTTGCCAGCCTGCGGTCACCGCGAGACAAGACTGCTTCAAGTTGACTGGTTTTAGTGTCCTGCCATGAAAGGTGGACTCCAGCCCGGCGTAAGCCTTGTTTTAGTAGTTCATGTTTATTGTTTAGCTGCTCTTCTGTGTCCTGAGCTAGCCATTGGCAGGGGGTATGAGGCTTTGGGACAAAGGAGGCTACACTTACTCTAAGCCTCGGTGAGCCACCTCTGGTTTTCCTGCATAGCTGGCAGGTTTTGGTAACCAGGTCGACTATGCCCTTTATGTCATCAACGGTCTCGGTGGGCAGACCGACCATGAAATATAGTTTGAGGTTCAGCCAGCCTTTTTCGAAGGCGGCAGTGAAGGTGTCAAGCATCTCCTCTTCGGAGATAGTTTTGTTTATGACTTGTCTCAGCCTTTCGGTTCCAGCCTCAGGGGCGAAGGTAAGTGTGGTCTTGCGTCGGTAAGGTAGTGATTCCACTAGGTCTATTGACGATGTATCAAGGCGGAGGCTGGGTAAGGACAGGGTAAGGTTATCTTGGTAATATTTGCGTGACAGCTGACCGATTAACCCGCTTATGTTATGGTAATCTCCGGTGCTTAGAGAAACCAGGGATACTTCGTTATAGCCGCAGTTACTTACGAGCGCTGCCACGGCCTGGATTACTTCTAGCTCGGGGAGTTCACGGACCGGGCGGTAAATCATTCCGGCCTGGCAGAAGCGGCAACCTCGACTGCATCCCCGCTGGATTTCGACTGCGCCGCGGTCGTGAATTACTTTCATGTAAGGTATTACTGGCTTGGTAACGGGCTGCGGTAGCTTGGCTACTATTTGGCGTTCAATCGGTAGCCTGGCTTCGGACAATTTTGGCGTAATACCAGAGAAATTGCCATCCTTGTTGTAGGTCGCCTCATATAGACTGGGTACATACACACCGGGAAGAGCTGAGGCTGCTAGTAACAGTCGCTTTTTGTTGTTCTTGTAAGCCCGAAAGGCTTCCAGTAATTTCAGTATCGCCTCTTCAGCCTCACCGATCACAAATAGGTCTATAAAATCGGCCATCGGCTCCGGGTTAAGCGCGCAGCTGCCTCCAGCTATTATCAGAAGCTGCGAATTGTTCCGCTGATGACTGAACAGTGGAATTTTGGCTAGGTCGAGCATATTTAATACATTGGTGTAGGTAAGTTCATAGCCGAGTGAAAAGCCAATGATGTCGAAATCTTTCAGAGGGTGTTTCGTCTCAAGGCTGAACAATGGGATATTATGCTGTCGCAGCAGCGTCTCCATATCTATCCAGGGAGCATAGACTCTCTCAGCGAGAACATCGGTCTGGTCATTGAGTATTTTATAAAGTATCGGCAGTGCCAGATTGGACATACCTACTTCGTATACATCGGGGAAAGCCAGTGCGATTCTGACGGGAGTAGACTGCCAATCTTTAACGATACTATTCCATTCGCCTCCGGTGTAGCGAGCTGGCTTAGAGGCCTGATAAAGCACATCATCAAGGTTGTTCATCTTCTTTAACTCACATCTGTCAATTATAGCTTTCATTCTCTTCGGCTTTCAATTGTGTAGCTGTGGGGCTAGGGCCTCCTATCCCTTAACAGGTACAAATGCGGTTGACGCTTATATGATTAAGGTGATAAAATCTCCTTTGGCTTTTCTCAGTTAACCAAAGGGGGCACATAATGGTTTTAATCGGCGAAAGTATCCACATTATCTCCAAGAATGTCAGCGACGCTGTTAAGGAACGCAATCCCAAGGTAATTCAGGACTTAGCCAGAGAACAGACTGAATCCGGAGCTGATTACATAGACTTAAATCTTGGTCCGGCGAAAAGAGATCCGGAAGAGGTAACCCAGTGGCTGGTCAATACAATTCAGGGAGTTACCGATTTGCCTATATCCGTGGACACCTTGAACCCCATCGCCATGGAGGCGGGCCTCAAAGCATGCAAGAAAAGACCTCTGCTTAATTCAGCTTCAGGAAGGACTGACAGCAAAGAGCTGATGCTGCCTCTGGCCAAGAAATACAATACCGATGTTGTCATCTCGGTACTGACCGACAAAGGTTGTCCCCCTGACATTGATTCTAGGACGGAAAGCATCATGGAAACAGTTGCCCTGGCTAACGAGCTCGGTATCCCCAACGAAGATATCTGGGTTGACCCTATAATCCTGCCGGTGAGTGCTGATCAGAAACAGGTGGCTGAAGCTTTAGAGTTTATAAACATATTGCAGGATCTATTACCCGGTGTTAAGTCTACGGTGGGGTTGTCAAATGTGTCAAATGGTACGCCTGAGGAGCTTAGGGGCATTCTCAACCGAACTTACATGGTTATGTTGGGAAGGCGCGGGCTCTACTCAGCGATTGCTGATGTTCTGGATAAGGAGCTGGTGAGCTTGAATAAAGGCGAGCTACCTAACATCGTTGACCTTATTTACAAAACGATGGATGGGGAGGCTATAGACATGTCTTCCTTGCCGCAAAAAGAGCAGGATTATGTGAAAACCGCCAGAGTGCTCATGGGAGAGACGCTTTATTCTCATGCCTGGCTTGAGAGCTAGAAATCTTTAGAAGGAGTGAATGATGGAATACAAAGCACCCTTGGAGACCTATGCAGGAAAAGTAGCGGAGGTGGTGATTGGAAGGGGAGAAAAAGCTATGAAGATTGGGGGGGAGAGTGTTCTCCCCTTTCATTTTTTTGAGGGAACAATTGAGAACCGACCTCGCCTGGCCCTCGAAGTTTTTGATGCTGAGCCGCAGGATTGGAGTGAGTGGGAGCTTAAACCCTATAAGGGCATTATTTCAGACCCGGTGGCTTGGGCTAAGAAATGCTTGGAATTTGGTGCTGACATGGTCTGTATCCGCCTGGTGAGCACTGACCCGGCGGGAAAGAACGCTCCGGCTGACAAGGCTGCTAGTGTGGTTAAGCAAGTGGCATCGGCCATAAAGTCGCCGCTCATTGTCTACGGCTCAGGAGATGCGACTAAGGATATCGAGGTTTTGACCAAGGTAGCTGAAGCCTGCGCGGGTGAAAATCTACTACTGGGTCCGTTGGCGAAGGAGAACTATGAGCCGATAAGCAAGGCAGCTCTGGACCACGGCCATTGCATAATAGCTCAGACACCACTGGATATAAACCTGGAGAAAGAATTAAATGTGAAGCTTTTGAAGTCATTCCCCCCTGAGCGGATAGTCATCGATCCGTTGAGCTCAGCACTGGGCTATGGCATGGAATATAGCTTCACCATAACGGAGAGAACGAAGCACATTGGTGTTATGTTCGGAGACAACACCATGCAGATGCCTATTATAGCTGACCTGGGCAGTGAGTGTTCCAGGACTAAACAGGCGAAGGAAAACGAGAAGCAGGGCCTACTGTGGGAAAGCATTACCGCGCTTAGCCTGCTTTTAGCCGGGGCAAACATCTTAGTATTGCGGCTGCCGGAAAGCCTTAAGCTCATGAAAGAGGCCATTGAGGGCAAAATCTAGTATTGATAACCATTCCTATTTATAGTATAATTATAATGTCTATAGATTTAATGGGGGTTTAAAACAAATGGCAGTAGTCACTAAGAAAAAGCATACCAGAAAAGACGAAGTTAGGGAGATAATAAGGGCTGAAGACCAGTGGGAGCCTGTCGGGCACACGCCGATGCCTGAGATCCCGGATTTAAGAAACTGGGATATGAGGCTGATGAAAACCTATAAGCCCTTCTATGCGCCTATGTGCGATTTGTGCTGTTTCTGTACTTATGGTAAATGCGACCTAACAGGAGACAAGAGAGGGGCTTGCGGCATTGATATTTCAGCCCAGCAGGCCAGGGTTGTCCTTCTGGCATGCTGTATGGGCATGTCTGCTCATGGTGGGCATGGCCGCCACGTGCTTCATTATTTGATTGAGAAATATGGCCGGGATTATCCGATTAACCTTGGAGACCAGATAAATGTGGAAGCTCCGCACATAAGGACAGTACTCGGAATGAAGCCGGAAACTCTGGGCGACCTGGAGAAAGCTCTTGAGTACATGGAGAGCCAGCTTATAAACCTTATCTCATCGCTGCATACTGGACAGGAGGGTTCTGCTCTGGACTATGAATCTAAGGCTCTTCACGCTTCGATGCTTGACCACGTGGGCATGGAGGTTTGTGATATTGCTGAAATTGTGGGCTTCAACTATCCGTCATCTGTAGCTGACACCCCGCTTGTAGATATGGGCTGGGGGTCTATAGATAAAACGAAACCAACCATTCTTCTGGTCGGTCACAATCCTGTAACGGCTGTTCCAATCGTTGATTATATTAACGAGCACGGGCTGCAGGATAAGGTTGAAGTTGGCGGCATTTGCTGCACCGCCTTGGAGGTGACGAGGTACAGTGATAGAGCCAAGATAGTCGGGCCGTTGTCCCGGCAGCTCTACTTCGTTAAAACCGGCTTCGCTGATGTTATAGTTACTGACGAGCAGTGTATCAGAACTGATATACCTCAACAGGCTGCAAAAGTTGGCTCAGCCTTCATTGCCACAACAGATAAAGCTTCCTACGGGCTTGAGGATGTCGGCAAGAAAGAAGCCGATGAGATAATTAGAGATATGGTGGACAACGGTAAGCAAACGTTGATATTTGACCCGGATAAGGCAGCCGAGGTGGCGGTAAAGGTGGCTCTAGAGCTGGCGCCTAAGAGAAAGAAAGAGCTGGTGACGCCTGAGCAGGTGCCGGATTTGGCCAAGGACCATCGGTTGTGTAACCTGTGCAGCCAGGTCTGCCCCAATCTGCTGCCGGTCGGTGATGCTATTGAAGCGGCTAAAAATGGCGACTTGGAGCCACTGGCCGAGGTGTTCAGCAAATGTATCGGCTGCGGCAAGTGTGAGCAGGAATGCCCCCGTCATGTGCCTATATTCAAGATGATGCAAGCTGTAGCCGGAAATGAAACGTGGAAAGTGAGGGCCGGGCGAGGACCGATCATGGATACCGAGATAAGAAAAGTCGGAGCGCCGATTGTTCTCGGTACTATACCTGGGGTGATTGCTATCGTTGGTTGCTCCAACTTTCCTGAGGAAATCAGTGAGGTAGCTGACATAGCTGAGGAGTTCGCCAAGCGGAAATATATTGTGGTGCTTACAGGCTGCTCGGCTATGGCAGCCGGTATGAAGAAAGACAAAGATGGTAAGACCCTTTATGAGAAATATCCACCGGAGTTTGATGCTGGCGGTGTTCTCAATATCGGCTCTTGTGTGTCGAATGCGCACATCACCGGTGCAGCCATGAAGATTGCCAATATCTTCGCTGCCTTGCCTCTCAGGGGCAACTATGAAGTCATAGCCGATTACGTCTTGAACCGGGTGGGCGCTTGTGGCCTAGCCTGGGGGGCTATGTCTCAGAAGGCGGCATCAATCGCCACCGGCTGCAATCGGTTGGGCATACCTGTTGTCGTAGGTCCTCATTCTTCAAAGTATAGAAGACTCTATATGAGCCGGAAGGAGGAGGACGACTGGACGGTGATGGATGGCAGGGAGAAGAAGCTGGTGGATACTCAAGAGCCATCGCCTGAACATCTGATTACCGTTGTGGAGTCCAAGGAAAGGGCCATTGTTACCATGGCGAAGCTGTGCATCAGGAAGAACGATACTCCTCAGGGACGCCAGTTGAAGCTCACCCATTATATCGGTCTGCATAAGCAGTATCTGGGAACACTGCCTGATGACCTTCATCTTTTCGTGAGAAAGGCTTCGGATGTACCTATCTTCTTTAAGAAGGAAGTGATGGCATATCTTGAGAAGGTCGGCTGGAAAGAGAAGCCAGTTTTGACTTTGCCCACCTTGATGGGCACTTATCCGTCTGAGGTCCCGCTAGATGCGGTTGTCCACTAAGGAGATTCAGAAGAGAATTTTATGCGCATTCTTATAGCTATACAGGGCAATTATGGCCAGAGGATTGCCGATAACATAAGGAAGTATGGGCCGGCTGACTGGAAGGTTCATTCTTACACCTTCCCGCAGGACTTGCCAGCTATAATCGATGATGCTGACGAGTTTCTGCCTAAGGAGTTGCCGGCGGCCGACTTGTTGATATCTTTAGGCGAGCATCCCGGGGTGGCTCAGATGATTCCTGACATGTTGAAGAAGAGCGGTGCCAAAGCGGTGATTGCACCGGCGGATAACCGCGTCTGGCTGCCAGCCGGCTTAGCCAGGCAGATTAAGCGCAAGCTGGAATCTATGGGATTGGAGATGGTTTATCCGGTTCCCTTCTGCACCTTGACCGAGAAGGATAGCCAGAACAAACATATCAGAGAATTCGCTAAGTATTTTGGCAGGCCGGAAGTAGAAATAGAGCTTGATAGAGATAGGATAAAGCGGGTCGTAGTTATCAAGGGGGCTCCTTGTGGTTGCAGCCCCTATGTGGCTGACGGCTTGGTTGGTCTCTGGGAACGTGATGCCGTGGAGAAGGCCGGGCTTCTGCATCACCAGTATCCCTGTCTGGCAACGATGGTAATGGATCAGGAATTTGAAGATACCTTGATGCACCGTGCTGGGCTTATGACCAAACTAGCAGTGGAGAAAGCTATTAAAGGTGTAAAGATAGCCAACTAAGGAGGTTTGTGTTATGACAA
>SMTZ1_10000399_pt1 | contig 40265 bp, 37 predicted proteins | sample DeeMarSWOR136_30_FD_25667 | JGI IMG/M metagenome (IMG submission 25667)
GCCCAGGAGATTTATGTCGCATCTCCCTCCTTTGTGCGCAGCCCGTAGGAGCCTGACAATCAGATAGGCAGAGTATCCTAAGGAGAGCAGTCAACATTTAAAGGAGAATTTGTATGATTTCAACGTCAGTGGTCGACGAGCTCCGCTCCATTGTGGGCAATGAGTGGTTTCTTGACACACCTGAGGATCTTGCCACCTACTCCTATGATGCCTTTTTTCCGGAATTCAGGCCGGATGCCGTAATAGTTCCTGGGAGTACGGATGAAATATCGCAGATCATGCGCGTAGCGAACCAAGAAAAGATACACATCATCCCTCGGGGAGCCGGGACCAATATCAGTGGCAACTCGGTGGCAAGGAAGGGTGGTGTTATTATGGCCTTCCACCGGATGAATAGAATCTTGGAAATCGATCATGAAGACATGTGTGCTGTTGTTCAACCCGGTGTGGTGAATGCCGAGTTGCAAAAGGAGGTGGCTGGATATGGACTTATGTATCCGCCTGACCCGGCCAGCATGTTTGTGTCCACCATAGGTGGCAATGTTGCCTTGAATGCAGGTGGGCCAAGGGGGGTAAAGTACGGGGTAACAAGGGACTATCTCCTTGGCCTCGAGGTGGTACTGCCTTCAGGGGAGGTGATTAAGACAGGTGGAAAGACCTTAAAAAATGTAAGCGGATATGACCTCACCAGGCTCATATGCGGCTCCGAAGGAACTCTGGGCATTATTACCGAGATAACGGTCAGGTTGGTCCCCCTGGCGCCGGCAAAGGCCACCCTTCAAGCTATTTTTTCGGATCTTGATGATGCTGCAAAAACGGTATCTGCCATCATCGGCTCCGGGATCGTTCCCACCACCCTGGAGCTGATTGATAGGGTCGTCCTTGATGTAATCGGCAGCTATGGGGGGGCCCAGTTTCACAAGGACACAGAGGCATTGCTTTTGATAGAGGTGGACGGTGAAGCGGTATCGGTTGAGGGGCAAGGGGAAAGGATCGAGAAATTCTGCAAAGAAAGGGGAGCCGTAGAGGTAGAAAGGGCCAGCACCCCAGAGCAGGCAGAGAAGCTGTGGCAGGCAAGAAGGGCCGCCTTCGGAGCTGTTGCAAGTCTAAGACCCAATTGCATCGTAGAAGACGCCACCGTACCTGTGAAGAGACTTCCCGAGATCATAAGAAAAATCCTTGAACTTGCCGCTAAATACCAGTTAAAGATTGGTATCCTGGCCCATGCCGGCGATGGAAATCTCCACCCTCTCATTATGACCGATCTTCGGGATAAAGAGGAGATGGCACGAATCGACAAGGCCTTGGAGGAGATGTATGCGGCGGCTATTTCGATGGGCGGTACCCTCTCCGGGGAACATGGCATTGGTATTGCCAAGGACAGATTTATAGCAATGGAATTCAGTCAGAGTGCCATAGAGATTATGCGGGGGATCAAAAGGGTTTTTGATCCCAACAATATCCTGAATCCAGGCAGTTTCCTATAAATTCTCGATAAATATTCAGCCACCAAGGCACAAAGAAAAGATGGAAGGTGTGCCAATCATCAAAAAAGGCGTTAATAGAATAGTTCTGTAACCTTGGTGTCTTGGTGCCTTTGTGGCAAGATGCCTGAAAGGGAAGAAAATGATTCCAGAAAGTATTGGCGATGAATTTGATCAATGTATCAAATGTGGTCTTTGTCTGGCAACCTGCCCTGTTTGTAAAGAGCTTTTCCTTGAAAAGTATACCCCGAGGGGCAAGATCCAGCTGGCCAGATACTATAGCCAAGGAAAATTGGATCTCACCGACCACTATCGGGATATCTTTGCAAAATGCCTCCTCTGTGGGGCATGTAACGTCACCTGCCCAAGCGGGGTGGATCTCAAAAAGGTTTTTGACAGTATGCGGGAGGTAATCGCCAAGAACAGGGGACTCCATCCTATGCTGGAAGGGGTCGTGCGCTCCCTTGGTGCTAATCATAACATCTCCGACGAAGATAACTCTGAACGAGGAGAGTGGAGAGATTTTCTAGATGACATTCCTGGCCATATGTACCAGAAGGACAAGGCGGAAGTGGTGTACTTTGTGGGGTGTGTTGCCTCCTTCTTTCCTATGGTTCAGAGAATTCCCCAAAGCTTTGTGCGGATTTTGGAGTCGGCTGATGTGGACTTCACCATTCTGGCAGGGCAGGAATGGTGCTGCGGCTTCCCGCTGATTGGGGCCGGGGTTCCTGAAAAGGCCCGAGAAATGATGGAACATAATCTTGAGAAGGTAAAGGGGTTAGGGGCCAAAATGGTGGTTTTCTCCTGCCCTTCCTGTCAGCGAACCTGGAAGGAATATTACAATACGGACTTGGAGCTTTTTCATTCCACCCAATTTATTGAAAGGCTGATCGATGACGGGGCCATCCCTTTGGCGGAAATGAATACTACGGTGACCTATCACGATCCTTGCGATCTGGGGAGAAATGGCGGTGTCTATGATGCACCGAGGCAGATACTGAAGTCCATTCCTGGCCTCACCCTAGTGGAACTGGAAAACAACCGCGCCCAAAGTGTCTGCTGTGGTGGGGGTGGTAATCTGGAAATGGCCGATTCGGATCTCTCTGGAACCATAGCCCAGAAAAAAATCGAGGAGATCCAGCGCACCGGTGCCAAAACCGTTGTGACCTCCTGCCAACAGTGTGTCCGAACCATCAAGGCCAGGGCTAGAAGGCAGAAGGTCGACCTCAATGTATTGGACATTACAGAATTAGTACTCCAGGCAATGTCTAATGAGTAATTTCCGGGCGAGATTCTACGGATGCCCGAGTAACCTCCTAAAACCTGCTCAGCGTGCCCTCGGCAGTCATAGCATCAAGGGAATCACCAAAGGCATGTACTGTTTGGTCAATATCCTCTTCGGTGTGTGCCGCTGAAAGGGCAAAAAATCCCTTATTAGAGATAGCTATACCGCGTTGTAGCAGGTGAAGACATAATCGAGTCTGTATAGGTTCCATTGCCGGGTCCATAATCTTCTTAATATCCTTGGTAGGTGGCATAGTCTCGTCAGATGGTTCGAAGTCCAGTGGGCCAAGGTAGAAGTGGACTATAGTCCTGCTATAGAGACGACCACTAATGTCTCGCTCCTTTAGCGCCTTGTTTCCCTCTTCCCGAAGGCAATCAGCAACCTCGCGGGCTCTTTTTTGTGGTTCACCACTCTTGTAAAGCTTGCAGGCCGCGATACCAGCTGAACATAAGAGAGGGGTGCTATTCCAGGTCCCTGAGTGCAGGATGCGTCGTTCAGGGGGACTCTTGGGATTGAATGCCTCCATGATATCAGCTCGACCCACCACAACTCCAACGGGAAGTCCTCCACCCACACATTTGCCGAGACTGGTCAAATCAGGCCTGAGGCCTACTACCGATTGCCAGCCTCCCGGGGCATCCCGAAAGCCGGTGACTACTTCATCCAGCACCCAGATAGTACCGTATCTCTTTGTAAGATCAGACAGCGCTCGGGCAAAGTCAACCTCTATCGGAACTCGTCCATTCATGATGGCACCGCCCCCTTCGCTCAGAAGCACTGCGTATTCTCTCTTGGCAAGCTCCTCTTCTACCCTGTTAAGATCATTACAAGGTATAACGGTGACTTGATCTGCGACAGCACCGGCTGAGCCTTCATGCACCAGTTCATCAGCCCATCCGTGGAAATTCTCTTCGAACCTGAGTATCTTGTTCCTGCCAGTAAAGATCCGACCTAGTCTTATCGCCATCATATTGGCTTCCTGCCCACAGGGGAAGAACTCTACCCTTTCCGCCCCAGGCATCATATCCTTAATGAGCTCAGCCCACTCCACTTCCAGCTCGTGGTTCTCACCGTAGTGAACCCCCTTGGCCACCTGCTCCTGTACCGCCTGAACCACCGCTGGGTGGCTGTGACCCAATATCAGAGCACCATGCCCCATTATGTAATCTATATATTCGTTACCGTCCACATCCCACTTTCGCGAACCCTGAGCACGGGTGATATAAGGCCTAAAGGGATCAAGACTACGCACAATATGGGTGGCACCATTCGCAGCAAAACTCTTTGCCGCCCGTTCGTGCAACTTCTGTGATCCCGGATGAGTCCTCTTGTATTCCCCAATTAAGCTCTCCCCTGTTAGCATTTTTCCTCCTCCCATATCATAGTGTTCATTCTCTTTTATGCCTTTCCTTAGGTAACCACTTATTCTTTGTTCAACCCTTCAGGGCCCTTTTTCTTACGCGACTTTCCCTCTTCAGCGAAATCTCGGTCACGTTTCTCTGTGGATGAAAAGCAAACGGTGTTGGCACCTTCATATCCTTTTCGCAGGTTAGGCTGTGGTAATATCATTTAAATGTCTTTTTTTCAAAGATATTTTTGGGTACAAAATCTTCCGTTTAGTCCTATACAAGGCCTCCCAAACCAGCGCAAGAACCGGTATTGTGAGAACCCTATGGTAGGGCCGCCTTTATAATTTGGGTCAATCAAATTTAATTCTTTTCACACTGCAATTTTTTCTTGACACCCACTTGATGCTTATTTATCGTGCCTAATAAACAGAAGACTGAAGACAAAAGACAATAATCAACTATGGAAATATTAAGTGTAACAAGGAGCGCCTTCCAATACCTTAAGGACAAGATTATCACTGGTGAACTACCAGCTGGTCAAAAGCTCAATGAAAATCAGTTATCCTCCCTCCTTGAAATCAGTCGCCCTCCCTTACGAGAAGCATTTCGGCTACTGGAACATGAATATCTGGTCGTTAATATCCCCAGAAAGGGCACCTATGTCACCAATATCTCAAGAGAAGATTTTCGACAGGTCTATCAGGCCAGGAAGATGATCGAATGCTATGCCATCGATCTTCTTAAGGCCAAGAATATCAGAGACCTACCCCAGGTGGCTGCTGCCTTGACCCAGACTACTGATTTGTCATTGCCATCCAATGCTGGGCCGGAGGAAAAACTGAGCTACCTCATGGCCTTTGCTAATTTTCACATCAGGTTGGTTGAATCAGCGGGTAACTCCAGGCTAACTCACTTTTATCAGGCAATCTCTTCCAATCTGGCGCGATATGAATTTATGTATGTCTTTATCCCGGGCCTGACGAGAAATTCCCAAGAAAATCATCAGCAAATTATGGAGCTTATCAGGATGGGTGCCTACGATCAAGCCAAAGAGGATCTGAGCACTCACATCAACAATTTTGTCAATTTGTTGGAAACCAAGATAGGTGAGGAAAGAATAAATGGTCAGCCGGTTTCGGCCTCAGACCCATGAGGGACGTTAAAAGAACAGGAGTCTTTAAATGATCGAAATACGTTTTCATGGACGGGGCGGTCAGGGGACAGTGGTTGCCTCAAAGCTCCTGGCTACCTCCATATTCTTAGATGGTAAGTACTCCCAGTCCTTCCCTGCCTTCGGAGTTGAAAGAAGGGGGGCCCCTGTAACAGCATTCTTGAGGGTAGATGAAAAGCCAGTAAGGGTACGCACGGAGATATACGAGCCTGACCATATCGTCATCCTTGATCCCCTCCTGGTAGATCAGGTTCCCCTTTCCAATGGGCTAAAAAGCGAGGGCATTGTCATTATCAATAGCAGTAAAAAACCATTGGAGTTTGCCGATACCTTTAAGGGCTTTAAGGTTGCCACCGTGCCGGCTGGACAGATTGCCCTAAAGTATCATCTTGGCAGCCCGCAGTCTCCTATTGTCAACACCGCCATATTAGGTGCTGTGGCCAAGGTACTTGGGGTAGTCACAATCGAAAACCTGGTGAAGGCAATTAAGAGTGATGTACCGGCCAAGCCAGACAATAATGCCTCTGCCGCTCAAGAGGCCTATCAAAGGGTAAGTGACGTTGTGCAACTTTAACCAATGACGATTACCCAACACGAGGATCAAAGATGAAATATACTGACAAGGAGGTCCAAGTTCCCTTATGTGCCGTCTCGACCACCTCCAGCCTGGTAAACAAGACCGGGACCTGGAAGTCTGCCCAACCCCTATTTGTTGATCGTGTTTCTCCTTGTAACCAGCAGTGCCCTGCGGGTGAAGACATCACCGGATATATGTACCTGGCTAGCCAGGGAAGGTATGAAGAGGCATGGACACTGATCATGGAGGAGAACCCCTTTCCCGCTATCATGGGCCGGGTCTGTTTCCACAGCTGTGAAGAGAGGTGTAACAGAAAAGAGCATGATGAGCCTGTAGCTATCCACATGGTTGAACGCTTCATTGGTGACTATGGTCTTGCCAGAAGACTTAAGATACCTGTTCCCGAACCGGAAAAAAACAAAAGAGTTGCGATAGTTGGGGCCGGCCCCGCAGGTCTCACTACAGGGTACCATTTGAGGCGGATGGGATATGGTGTTACCATATTTGATTCCAGTCAAGAACCTGGCGGTATGATGCTTTACGGTATCCCTGCCTACAGGTTGCCTAAAGAGGTTCTTGATGGCGAAATCAGCAGGCTTTACGGGATGGGAATTGAATTTAGGATGGGGGTAAGGGTAGGTAAAGATATCGCCTGGGAGGTCCTTGACACCCAGTTTAAGGCGGTATTCATCGCGGTTGGGGCCTGGGAAGAGTCCAGCCTCAGGATCAATGGGCTCAACAAAAAGGGGATTTTTAATGCCCTTGATTTCTTACAGGAGATCAATCTCGGTAAAAAGCCAAGGACAGGGAAAAGAATTACCGTCATTGGTGGGGGAAACAGTGCCATAGACTGTGCCAGGGTCTGCAGGAGGCTTGGGGCAGAGGTGAGAATCATCTATCGGCGAGGTGAGGCGGAGATGCCAGCCCACACGGAAGAGATTGAAATGGCCAAGGAAGAGGGAATTGAGTTTCTCTTTTTAGCCAGCCCAGTGGCGGTATATGGACAGGAGAAGGTCTCCGGGGTAAAGGTAGAAAAGATGGCCTTAGGGGAAGTTGATGACTCTGGCCGCAGAAGCCCGGTACCTACAGGACAGACATCTGATATTGAGTGCGATGGCATGATCATCGCAATAGGAGAAACGACCAGGGTAAGTGAGCTTCCCCCTTTCCTTTCCCACCGCGGAGGGATAGTTGAGGCCGACCAGATGGGTCAAACCCCCTGTCCCACATTCTTTGCCGGTGGAGACATCATAGATATCCCCCATACAGTCACGCATGCCATCGGATCAGGCAAGCGGGCTGCCGTGGCCATTGACCGATTTCTTAGAGGGATTAAGGGTGAGAAGGGCAGCCCTGATCTGTCTAAGTGGGGGGATTCCGGAAACATAAGCCTTGCCCGGCTAAGAGGGGCCAGCCTATTCTGCAGGAGAAATCCGACCTTAGAGGTAATAGACTACGGGGACATGAACCCATTCTATTTTGATTGCCGGCCAAGGATAAAAACCAAAAGGATTCCCGTAGATGCGAGACTGAAAGGCTTTCAGGAGGTGGCAGAGGGTCTTACCGAGGAAGAGGTACTCTCTGAGGCCAGGCGCTGTTTTAACTGCGGCTCGTGCACAGAGTGCGGAAACTGCTACATCTTCTGTCCAGAAAACTCAATAAGGAAGGATCCGGGTGGCTATGGATATATTGCAGATATGGACTACTGTAAAGGATGTGGTATATGCGTGAACGAATGCCCGCGGGGTGCAATGACAATGAGCCTTTTGGAGCACTGAGAGGAGTAGAGAGATGAGAAAGGTAGTGACAGGAAACCAGGCAGTCGCCTATGGGGCAATGCTCTCGGATGTGCAGGTGGTTGCCGCCTATCCAATTACACCCCAGACAACCATCATTGAGGAGCTGGCTGATATGCAGGCCGAAGGCCTGGTGGATCTTGACTATATCAGGGTAGAATCTGAACACTCTGCCATGGCCGCCTGTATCGGGGCATCCATGGGAGGGGTCAGGGCCTTTACCGCTACCTGCGGTCAGGGACTGTTCCTCATGCATGAAATGCTCCACTATGCTGCTGGTGCCAGGACACCCGTTGTTATGGCCAATGTCAACCGGGCTGCAGCTGCCCCCTGGAGTATCTACAGCGATCAGACAGACTCTGTGTCCCAAAGGGATACTGGATGGATCCAGCTTTACTGTGAGGGAAATCAGGAGGTCCTGGACACCACCATCATGGCATTCAAGATCGCGGAACGCATACGGCTACCAGCAATGGTCATCCTGGATGCATTTTTTCTCTCACACACCTCTGAGCCGATAGACATCCCGGATAGAGAGGCGGTCAGGGGCTTTCTTGCCCCCTATGATCCAGGAGATCTGTGGCTCGACCCGGACAACCCCAGGACCTTCGGCTCCATGTGCACGACCGATGTCTATATGGAGTTCAGGTGGCAAATCCAGAGGGATATGGAGCGGGCCACGCAGCTAATAAACGAGGTTCAAGATGAGTTTGGCAGGCGCTTCGGAAGGAACTATCGGCAGGTAGAAGGATACCGATCGGATGATGCAGATATTGTCATGGTGGTATCCGGGACAGTAGCCTCTACTGGCAGGGATGCAATAGATTACCTCAGGGCCAAAGGGGAAACGGTGGGTATGGTAAAGCTCAAGACCCTTCGTCCCTTTCCGAGGCAAGAGATTGTGGCAGCCCTCAGAGGCAAGAAAAAGGTGGCAGTGATTGATCGGAATTTCTCCCCTGGTGCAACAGGTGTATGGGCCCAGGAGATCAGAGGCGCCCTCTATGAGCTTCCCGAAGACGAAAGGCCGATTATCTATGGCTACATTGCCGGTCTTGGGGGTCGGGATATTAGCGTGAAAGCTATTGAAGGCATTTACGAGAAAACCCTTCAAAGTGATCGACCAGATGATATAGATATGTGGATAGGGGTGAAATATGTATAGCGTGAATCAGAGATTTGACAATCTGGATATCCCTGAGGATGAGTTTATGGCCTCTGGAAATCTGGCCTGTGCCGGCTGCGCGGCATCTCTCTCCATGAGGCTGGCGCTAAAAGGCCTAGGAAAACCAACCGTGCTGGTCATTCCTGCCTGCTGCTGGACGATCATACCTGGCGCCTGGCCCCTGACTGCAATGGATGTCCCTGTGTTTCAGGCGGCCTTTGAGACCACTGGGGCGACCATCTCTGGTATCAAGGCAGCATACAGGAAAAGAGGTATGGATGATATCTGTGTGGTTGGCTGGGCAGGTGATGGAGGCACCTTTGATATCGGCCTCCAGGCCCTCTCAGGTGCCGCAGAGAGAAATGACGATGTCATCTATGTATGCTACGACAATGAGGCATATATGAATACTGGTATCCAGCGCTCAGGTGGTACCCCTCAGGGGGCGTGGACAACAACAACCCCGGTTAAGAACCCCAAATCAGAGCCAAAGAAGGATATTGATGAGATAATGGCTGCCCACAGGATCCCCTATCTTGCCACTGCCACGGCCGCCTATCCCCATGACCTGATCGCCAAGTTTAAAAAGGCCCGCTCCATACAAGGGATGAGGTTTATCCATCTCCTTTCTGCCTGCCCCACAGGCTGGAGAGTGCCTGAGAATTTATCCATTGAGGTAATGAGGCTCGCTGTGCTATCCAGTATCTTCCCCTTGTATGAGGTGGAAGATGGTGAGATCTACAGGCAGACAGTTATCCCTGATAACATTATCCCTGTTGACAGATACATACACCTTCAGGGCAGGTTTAGACACATGACCGATGAGGATGTGAAAGAGTTTCAGAAGGCGGTAGATAAGGGATATGAGAGATTGAAGCAAAGGTTCATACAGGAGAAAAGGAAACCAAAGTAGAGATTACTGCCTCAAGGATCGTGATATAAACAGAAACAGGGTTACTAAGTATAAGGAGTTTTCAAAATGGGTAAGGATATCAGAGAACAAGAGATTACTAGTTTTTTGGAAGGGATAGTTGGCAAAGATCACGTTTCGGTAAGTATCTTTGAGAAGATCAAACAGTCAGTTGATGCATTCCCCTATCATGTTAATATGGCACACATACCTCATACGGTAGTTCTCCCTGAGAACAAGGAACAGATTTCCCAGATACTAAAATACGCCAATAAGGAGAAAATGCCTGTCTTTGTTCGTGGTTCAGGTACCCAACTGGCAGGTTCTTCCAGGCCACATACACCGGGGATTATGATCAATACACGGCGGATGAGAAAATTTGAATTGTCTGAGGACTATGGCTTTATCGAGTGTGAGCCAGGGCTTCGTAATAGGGAGGTGATAGACATACTTGCTGAAAAAGGTTGGTTCCTACCTCAACTTGTCGGAAGCGCCTTAATTGCCAGCCTGGGAGGACTAACCTCTAACAATTCAAGTGGACATGTTATTGACGCCGCTGTTGGTAAAATAGCGGATTACATCTATGGCCTCGAGGTTGTACTACCCACCGGGGAAATCATCGAAACTGGTACCAAAGGTATGCGTAAGCCTGCCGGAACCGACCTGACCAAATTTTTCGTTGGTGGTGACGGTCTCCTGGGCATCATAACAAAGATCCGATACAGGCTTGTTCCCCTCCCAAAGCAGGCCTATGGAATTGCCATCTTTAAAGATCTAAGGCCGATTGCCAGGGGCGTCCAGAGGATGTATTTGGAGAAGGCGCCCCCTCCCCTCTTTATGGAATTCATGGATCACAACGTGAGTACTATTGCCTACAATATCAAGAACATGGAGCCACCACCAGGTCCTGTCATCTTTTTTGTCGGATTAGGAGAAGATGAAGATATCGCCCAGAAGAAGATGAATCTTGTTCTGGATGTCTTCAAAGGAGAAAACCCGGTGGAAGCCTATCAGATAACCGATCTGGTTGAGTGGAAAAAACTATGGTCTGCGAGAGAGGTCATTGCTCCCTACTTGATGAAGTCCGATGAGGGACTTTTGGTGGCAGCTGAGTTGGTGTCAAGCTTGGCCCGATTGGAAGAGGCCATGGAAGAAGGGTCTCGCATTCAAGAAGGGATTCCGGACCTAAAAGACGAGACTAACTACTATTTTGGTCATATCGGGGCATTAACCATGCATCCAGCCTTCATAATTTCCCCCACCTTGGAGGAGGAAAAATTGTGGCGGATAGTTAATGCGATGTTTCAAAAAGAGAAAGAATTTAACCTCAAATACGCTACCTGTGGAGGGGAATGGGGGCAATTTTCCAAGAGAAAAGAGTTTTTTGTGGAGCGGTACGGCGAGTTGTCTTACGAATTAGTGAAGAAAATAAAGGCCGTATTTGATCCAAATAATATCTTGAATCCCGGCATATTAGAGGGTTATCGTTAGCATTTTTTCCTCAAAACATCTTAAGCAGGAGGGTGAGTCATGACTACCAAAGACGTAACAAAGACATTTGCAGAATTTATAAGTAAGACCCAGTTTTCGGATCTGCCTAAGGAGGTCGTGGAACAGAGCAAAGACTATATCTTGGATTCAATTGGCTGTACCCTTGGCAGTTACGGCGTACCCGAGGGCGTGCTCATCGCCAAGATGGGAAAGGAATTTGGAACCGGGCTGGACGGTACCATATTACCCAATGGCCAGAAGACATCCGCTGCTGCTGCGGCCTATGTCAACTGCAAGCTTTGTAACTTCATCGATGCGGATGAGACTCTTTATAACTACTATCATATCGGCGGCGTGCCGCTTTTCTCGGCGTTACACGCAGCGCAGAAAATCGGGGCCAGTGGAAAGGATCTAATAACGGCCGCGGTATTAGGCTATGAGTTCGCCTATCGCTTCTGCACAAGCTATGCCCTGTTGACAATCACCGAGGAGGGGGGCACCGAGATTGCCAAGGCATCAGGTTTTGGTTTCAATTCCATAGCCGGGGCCGTTGCAGCAGCCAAGATCCTCAAACTTGACACGGAGGGAGTCCGCAACGCTATGGGTATTGCCGGTTACTACACCGCCTTGCCCCTTATCTCCAAATGGCTCTACACCAAGCCCTTGGGCATCCAGAAGTACCAGGATATGGGTTGGTTTGCCTTTGTCGGCCTGATGGCGGCCCTTTTTTCCCGGGACGGCTACGCCGGTGATCAATGTATCATTGACGACCTTGGCGAGTACAGCTTCTGGAAGGCCTTTGGCATGCTGGAATTTGATTTTGAGGCCATGATCAAAGGGCTGGGCCAGACGTGGGGTATCATGGAAATGGGAATCAAACCCTACCCCTGCTGCCGCTGGTTTCACACACCAATCTATATGCTCAAGACAATCATGAACAAGGAAAACCTCAAACCGGATGACATTGAGTCTATCACGGTCAAGGTGCATCCGGCAGTGGCCCAAAGTGAACTCTTTATTAGCGTGGGTAAATGGGATGAGTGGCCCCTTAAGGATGCTGTCCACTCTCAGTACAGCACTAGCTATTGCCTGGCCTGCGCGGCCTTTGGTATCCCGGTCGGGCCTCAGTGGCAGTTACCTGAGACCTTGACGAACCCGCAGTTGATCGAATTTACCAAGAAGGTAACCACAGTCAAGGACGACAAGTGCGAGCAAAAGATGATTGCCTATCTTAAATCAGACCAGCCCAAGGGCAAATTAATGTCTCAGGTTCACTATACCCTGGAGGTAACATCCAATAAAGGGACATTCACAGATACGGCCGAGTATATCTATGGCGACACCTACGACTCCCAACATTGCTTGAGCCGGGATGAGTTGAAGCAGAAATTCATTGGAAATAGCTCGCCTATTTTGGACAGCAAGACAATCACCAAGGTTATTGACTCAATCTATACCATCGATGACTATGATTCAATTAAGGATTTCATGCCCTTGTTCGAATAATATATTATCTTAAATACTATTCACCCTTATAAGGATTTCTTCAGAGAGGGGGAGCAACTATGATTGAATTAGATGAAGAAACCAGAAAATTGATGGACGAAATCAATGAGAAGACAGTAAGGTGTTGGAATTGCAATTTTTGTTTTTCGGCATGCCCTATGTTTCAGGCAGGGAAAGGATGGTGGTCTTATGGCCCCTCAGGTCTCGCATGGTCACTTTACTACGGCCTTGAATTAGGGCTGTTGGATAAATCCGGTCCGGAAGCCAAAGAACTGGTAAACAATATTTATTCCTGCACCACATGTAATGCGTGCACCAATACCTGCAAGGATTTCAGCGCCAGTATCCCTGTTTTGGAGATAATTGAGAGGGGTCGAAGGTTTTTGGTTGAAAGGGGGATCGGCCCTATGACCCAACAAAAGAAGACCCTGGAGGGCCTTTTGAACTATGGCAATGCCTACGGTTTGTCCCCGAAAAAGCGACTCGATTGGCTCGAAGATATCGAAGTGAAACGATTGCCCAAGCAAAGGGCCGATGTGCTCTACTTTGTAGGTGATGCTGCCTCTTATGAACCGGAACTCCTGAACTTACCGCGCTCTATTGTGAAACTCTTTCAGTTTTTTGGGGTAGATTTTGGCATTCTTGCAGAGGAAAAATCCTGCGGTGATGTTGCACTGCGCATCGGTGATCGAGGCCTTTTTGAGGAGCTCGCTGATCAAACCATAGAGGCCTTTAAAGCAAGCGGGGCAAACACTATTGTTACCACATCACCTCACTGCATGAACCTTTTTAAGAATGAGTATGATTCTTATGTGCAAGATAATTTTGAAATCAAACATTATACGGAATTCTTTGCAGATCAGCTCAGCAAGAAGACAAAATCATTCCCAAAGGAGTTCCCTCATGAGGTAACATTCCATGATCCCTGTTATCTGGCCAAACATAATGATATTACTGAACCTGCCCGAGAACTTCTTAAAGCCGTTCCGAAATTGAGGCTCAAAGAGATGAAACTGACCGGCCGGGACAGCTTATGTTGTGGTGGTGGAGGAGGGCGCCTCTTTACTGATGTGGATGAAGAACTTCGACCTGAGTATACGCGGGTAGAACATGCCCTTGAGGTTGGTGCGGATGTTATCGCTACGGCCTGTCCTTGGTGCAATACGATGCTCCGGACTGCGGTCACAGACCTGAAGCAAGATGACAAAATCCGGGTAATGGATGTATCAGAAATCCTTGTGGAGGCCTTAGACATTTAACCCATAGCAGAACCAACACTTGAGCACCAGATAAAGAGGTCACTCACGTCAAAGAATAAAAATAAGAGAGGAGTCTGATTATGAAACATATTCATTATTTGGATGAAGAGGCCATAGAGCCTACCGAGGCGGGTGCACATGGAATAAAAATGCGCACTGTCATTGGAGAAAAGGACGGGGCCCCCAATTTCTATATGCGAATCATCAGCTTGGAAGCGGGTGGAGAAAGCCCCGACCATAGCCATCCCTGGGAACATGAAAATTTCGTTATCAGTGGCAAGGGCACCCTGGAGGTCGAAGGCAAGACAGTGAATCTTAGGCCAGGTGATGTAACCTTTATACCACCGAATGCCCACCATCACTTCCGGGCGGCAGAGCCTATGGAGATGCTCTGAATGATTCCAAAGCAGTAAACGTACACCTGGATGGTGTACAAAAGGAGCTTTATGAAGCTTGCTAAAGTGGAATCTTACATGAGATATCATCTCTCGGAAACAGTCTAAGCCCCTCTTCTAGGTGGACTGGTATAAGAGATTAAAGAAAGGATGCTGATTATGAAACACATTCATTTCTTAGATGCAGAGGCTGAAGAGGTTACTGAGGCTGGAGCCCATGGAATAAAACTGCGGACCCTAATCGGTGAAAAGGATGGCGCTCCAAATTTTTATATGCGAATCATCAGCCTGGAAGCGGGTGTAGAAAGCCCTGACCATAGCCATCCCTGGGAACAGGAAAATTTCATTATCAGTGGCAAGGGCACCCTGGAGGTCGAAGGCAAGACAGTGAATCTTAGGCCAGGTGATGCAACCTTTATACCACCGAATGCCCACCATCACTTCCAGGCGACAGAGCCTATGGAGATGCTCTGAATAATTCCAAAGCAGTAAACGTACACCTGGATGGTGTACAGAGAGTTGGATGATGGTGGCTGGCCTACATTTCAATCTTTACAAACAGGCCATAACTTCAACAACCTAAGGGAGGATAGGAATGACTGAAGCAAAGAAAGAAGGCTGGGGCGCAGCTGAGGGAAAGGATGTCGAAAAGACAATGATAGATCATGTCTACAAGCAGTTTAAAGACATAAAATGGGAGCCTCATCCAATGAATAAGAATGTACAATTGGGATTCGTTCTAACGAAAAGGGATGATGGTGTGGAGATTACGAGCCTTCTCGCCAAGATCCCAAAAGGTGAGGTTGTCCCTGAACATACCCACCAGGTCCACGATATCCTCTGTCCGCTCTCGGGCAAGGGGAAGGTCTGGATCCAAGGCATTGGGGATCTCAAGCTAGAAAGGGGTGTGGTGGTCAGTGTACCCCCTGGAGCCGTCCACAAGGTGTATAAGGTGACCGAGGACATGGAAGTCTATGACGTATTCAGTGGTGCGATCTTATAGTTAGTATTGTAGTACAATTATAGCAAAATATGCTCTAGATGTTATGTGTCTCTTCCTTTATGACTAACAATTGTTATGACTGGATCCGAAATGCTTCCCCTAGCCCAACCCAACGACGCTGGCAAAATACCGCCATGTATCCGAATGGATGCCGCCTTCAATGATTCACACCACAGTGGTAGACATGACCGCTCTTATTCCGCAATCCATAGCGATTTGCGTAAGGCGTTTTCCATTTCGATTGTGTATACCGAAGACAACTGAGGTGCATGATGAACCTGACGAAACAAGAAAAGGAAATGCTCGAGGGTAAATTCGGGAGCGGAACGGCATTCTGCATGAAGCTGCTTACGGAACTTGGTGATGTTATGGGTGCAAAGAAGATGATTACACCTGCGAGCTCACATATCGTCTCCTTTGGTTATCAATTCTACGGGTTTGTGGCAAATTGTAGAGATCTCGATGAAGAGATGCTCGAAGGCGTGACAAAGTTTAGAATCCTGTCAACTACAAACCCCAAGTTCTTCGATACAGAAGATGAAAAATTGATTAAAAAACTTGGAATCAGTGATTCACCGGTTGAAAAGATCAGAGAATCCATGACCAACAGAAGATTCGAGGCGCTCGGTGCAATACCGACCTATACCTGTACCCCGTTTTTCGTTCATCCGACGAGAAAAGGCGAGAGCCTGGCAGGAGCAGAATCGGTTGCCATCGTTATGTATAATTCCATATATGGAGCGAGGGTTAATCGTGACACTACCCCCACAGCCTTAGCAGCCGCCATAACAGGTAAGACACCTGAATTTGGTATGCACAAGGCCGAAAATAGGTACGCCCAATTGCAGGTTGATCTGAGCGAGGACCTCAAACCTGAGAAATTCACCAGTTCAGATTATAGTGCCCTTGGTTACTATGTGGGGAGGATCGCAGGGGACAGAAATGTGGTCTTTTCCAATCTCCCAAAGGATCTGTCCATGGGGCAATTAAAAAATTTGCTTGCTCCACTTGGTGTTTCCGGTGCAGTGATGTTGGGTCATGTCGTTGGTGTTACCCCTGAAGCCCCCACCTTGGAGGCAGCGCTGCTCGGCCGAGAGCCCGAGGAACGGATACTGGTAGGAAAAGGGGAATTGGAGGGCGTCTATCAAATGCTCAATACCGCAACCGAGGACAAGGCAGACCTCGCGGTCTTTGGCTGCCCTCATGCGCCCCTTGATGAAGTCATTGAAATTGCAAAGCTTCTAGATGGGAAAAGGATAAGGGATGATGCCCTTCTTCTGATCGCCAGTGCCGAACCAATTAAGCTCTTCGCGGATCGAATGGGTATTACCGGTATCGTAGAGAAAAGCGGCGGGCTTATAGTGAGCGACATGTGTCCTCACATTTTTCTATGGAAGCAAAAAGATCCAGACCCCGTGGCGGATATAGGGCGGGGTATCAACACCATAGCTACGGATTGCACCAAATGCGCCCACTACTTAGGGGCACAGGGCCGCAAAATAATGTATGGAAGCCCGATCGATTGCATAAACGCGGTCATGTGAAATGTGAGGTAAATTATAATGGAGAAGATCACCCTTAGGGGAAGACCTGTGGTGGAAGGCGTGGTTGAGGGAGAGGCATTAGTTACCAGTGGCTCGGTCGCATTCTTTGGGACAGTAGATTTTGCCACGGGCACTATCATGGCACCGCCAGATCACGAGTTAAAGGGGAAAAGCATCTCTGGAAAGATATTAGTCTTCTCATCTGAGGTTGGGTCAACAGCCGAGCCATTAGGTTACTATCTTTTAAAGAGATCCGGAAGTGGACCCAAGGCAATTGTCTGCAGTACACCAGGTCAAATGCCCGTAGTGTGCTCAATCATCGGAAATACCGCTTTTGTTTATAATCTTGATAAAGATCCCGTCACTCACATCAAGACTGGTGATCATGTTAAAATTGATGGGAATAAGGGGATAGTAGAGGTGACGAGGGCATAAGGGTCATGAATGCCCTAAGGGCGTCGAAGACCTGAAGATCTCTACCATCTGAAGAAAAATGGGGACTGAAATCAGCGTTGCTAGGTAGATATTGACAAAAGCCAATGTTCTCGCTTGACATATTTATATAGGCCATGCTACCAAATTTCGGTCCAAGAGAGGTTTACAATCGACTCGAGGGAATCGCGGACCAAGGGTACATGCGGGAATGTGGGACCGGATAGAGGTAACTGAGCAATCAATTGTCCCCAGCCAATTAGCTTATCGAGATCGGGTTTGACGAGAAGCAAATCTAGAGGAAAGGAGGTGTGAGAAAAGGAAAGGGAATAGAGAAAAAACATGGCAGTAACCAAAAACAAAAAAGGGGAAAAAAAATGAACAAAAAAGTAAAGGGATTAGTAACTACAGTGGCAGTATTAGCAATTATTGGTCTAATTTTCAGTGTGATGGCAACACCTGCGTTTGCGAAAGAAAAAGTGTGGAAATTAAGAGGACAGGCCGCATGGGGAAGAGGCATAGTACAGCTCTGGGGAGCCACCGAAAGAATGGCGCAAATGATTGACTGGTATACAGATGGAAGAGTAAAGATGGAGTTGCATACTGGCGGTGAGCTTGTGGGTGTACTTGAAGAATATCCTACAGCAGGAGCTGGCGGTATCGACTTCGGAATCGGTTGTCCCTGCTATGCGATGTCCAGATCCTATGCCTCCCCATTTTACTGTGACAGTCCTGGCAATGTAAGTGGTACAGAAAAAATTGTATGGCTCTATCATGGAGGAGGTCTGGAAATCCTCCAAGACATCTACAAAAGAGTCTTTAATGCCAAGGTTTTTCCATTTTCCATTATGACAGCAGAAGTCTTTCTCTACGCAAATAAAGAGATTAAAACATTAGATGATGTCAAAGGCCTCAAGATGCGAGCAGCGGGTCTGAGGGCGGATATCATGCAATCCTTAGGGGGTTCATTGGTTGTGCTTGGTGCAAGCGAGGTCATTCCTGCAATGGAGAGGGGTGTTATAGATGCCTTTGAGGTTTCCAATATAGCATTAGGCCAAGAGGTAGGCTATTTGGAGGCCGCAAAATATCTCTATTTTACCCCAAGGAAAACCAATCATTCAATGCTCCTTGTTGCATTCAACCTTGAAAAATGGAATAGCTTCCCAAAAGATGTACAGGATAAGATCGCAGAGGCATGTCACGATACTCTTTTATGGACCCTTTCCTGGAACCGCGAGGCTGACGTTGTGGCAATGAAAACGGCTGCAGAGAAGTACGGGTGTAAGTTAAGACTCATGCCTGAGAGCGTGATGAGAGAATTTAATGAAGTTGCCTTAACGTTGTATGCGAATAAGGCAAAAAAGGATCCTGATGTTGCTCGGGTTTTAGAGTCATGGGAGAAATTTTCCAAAGAATGGGGATTTGCAGCTCCTTTTGTTGATCTACTTGACAAAACAGGGGGTTACTTTGGGCAGATGATCCCATACTCAGAGATGAAGAAGCGAATCAAGTAAGTGATGCCAAGCCACCTGGCAAAGCGAAGGGTTAAAAACCCTATGCTTTGCCAGGCTCGGCAGACATTAGCAATCCAAGGATTTTAAAAAACCATTGGGTTTTTCAGTAAGCTCACGTGGTGCATAGAACGCTATCTTTTGGCATAAGAATCCCACAGGTTTCATGAACGCGGCTAAAGGGAGGATCCAAGATGAGATATCTAAGGTGGATAGAGGGTGTGAGTGAATATACTGGGAGGTTTGCCAGTTATCTTATTATGGCCCTTATTGTTGTGGTCTGTTTTGACGTGTTCATGAGGTATCTCTTTAATAGCCCGACCACATGGGCCTATGATGCAGCTCTACATCTATATTCTATTGCCTTTTTGGTGGGTGGAGCCTGGGTGCTCAAGATGAAGGCACATATCAAGGTAGATGTTCTCTACAATCTATTTCCAGCTCGAGTCAGGGCAACCATAAACCTGTTATGCTATCTATTTCTTTTGTTTCCTCTTTGCTATTTTCTCGTAAAAAATGGGTCGGTTTATGCCTATACATCCTGGAAAATGGCAGAAGTCAGTAGGAGCAGCCCGCTTCATGAGCCTGTTTGGCCTCTTAAGACATTCATACCGATAGCATTCCTTTTGTTATGGCTCCAGGGTATTTTAGAGTTTTTACGTGATCTGGTTATGTCAAAAAAAGGGACCACAGATTAGCTGTGGGAAGCGGAATTCTGTCTGAGACAAGAGGGGAAATGGAACTCTAGTCATCGGTGGAGGGGCAAATAATGGATCTTGGAATATTTGCTGTTTTCATGTTGGTCGCCATCATAGTGGCGGTTATGTTGGGAGTCCCTGTGAGTTTTTCTATGGGTGGTTTCTCTCTGTTGTTTGGATTGGTATTTCTTGGGGAGGGATTTATCAGGCTATTTCCAGCTACAACCTTTGGCATGATGACAGCTTACCCCTTTGTGGCTGTTCCATTATTCATCTTTATGGGGGCAATGCTGGAACGTGCAGGGATTGCTGATAAGCTTTATGGAAGCCTATACCTTTCGCTGGGCCCCTTAAAAGGCGGGCTCGCAATAGCTACAGTGTTAATGGCTACCCTGTTTGGTGCCTGCACAGGAGTAGTTGGCGCAGGGGTGATTACCATTGGTTTACTTGCGCTTCCAAGCATGCTTTCACGCGGATATGGGAAAGGCTTTGCATCTGGTGCTGTTTTGGTCGGTGGAGGTCTGGGAGTAATCATTCCGCCCAGCGTCATGTTAATCTTTTATGGGGCTACAGGCGGGGTGTCAATAGGTGCCCTGTTCATAGCTGGCATTGTTCCGGGTATACTCCTTGCGTCTTTAGACATAGCATATATTGTTGTAAGAGCCCTTATACATCCATGGGTGGGACCAGCGATATCAAAGCAGGAAAGAGACAAGTATTCTTGGGGGCAGCTGGCCTTAATGATTCTAACATCTCTTGTGCCCCCGCTCTTTCTTATTCTGGCTGTCTTAGGGACCATTTTCTTTGGCGTGGCTGCCCCGAGCGAGGCCGGGGGCATGGGAGCCCTCGGTGCTACCATAGTGGCAGCAGCATATGGCAAACTCACCTGGAAAAATATCAAGGAATCTGCTCTCATAACCTTAAGGATTTCCAGCATGGTACTTTTCATAGCCTGGGCGGGAAAGCTCTTTTGTGCTGTTTTCCTCTCTATGGGAGCTATGGAATTGGTAAAGCGTTTTCTATTGGGGCTTCCTTTTGGTCCGACCGGGATACTATTGGTGATGCTCTTTATAATCTTCATCATGGGCTGTGTTATGGATTGGGTTGGTATGATATTTATCCTTGTTCCTATCTTCGCGCCCATAGTTAAAGCACTCGGTATTGATCCCTTATATTTTGGCATGCTTTTCTGTGTAACCTTGCAGGTCTCCAATATGACGCCTCCATTTGCCTATTCTGTCTTTTATCTAAAAGGGATTGCCCCTCCAGAAGTAAGTATTATGGATATGTATATTGGTTCTATACCATATTTTCTCACTGATTTGCTGGCTGTAATAATCATGATTCTGTTTCCGAATATTATTTTATGGCTTCCCTCGTTAAGATTCTGATGCGGGCCCTTACTGAACTGGGAGCTGTCTTGATTTTAATCCTTTATCGGATATGTCGAGAGGGTTGTGATGTATGGCTAATCGCGCCCATGACCATAAGGCAAGGAAAGGAGGGTTACCATGTTGCTCACTGATGAAGAAAAAAGGATGCAGGCTGGAGATTATGGTCCTGGCATACAAAGGGCCATGGACCTGTTAGTAAAACTGGGTGACTCATTCGATGCGGAAAGGCTTGTCCCCATCTCTTACGGTCACATTAGTTACGACTTTTGCCCTGAGAAGTTCTGGGATCTTATGACAGAGGGGGTGGGCAAAACACGCCACAGGGTTACCACGCATCCCTCCTATTCACCTGAGCTCTGGAAAGAATGGGGCCTGCTCCTTGCCGACCAGTGGGCAGGGGAGCATGAGAGGAAACTTAAGAGATACAAGGAATTAGGCTGGCTGCGAACCGAGACCTGTGCTGAGTATCTCCTTGGCATCGTTCCGCGGAAGGGCGATATTGTTTCTATGGGTGGCAGCTGTATGCAGGTTGCCAATAACAGCCTCTTCGGGGCACGAGTTGACAGGATGGGTATCTTAGTCTCGTTGGCTGCCGCGGTCTGCGGTCGGACACCCTTGATGGGTTTGCTGTTGCCCGAAAATAGGTATGCCAGTCACATGGTGGAGCTGGATGATCTGGATGTGAGCGATTGGACTCTTTCCCACTATCACTGCCTGGGCTACTACATTGGCGATCAGGTACCGGGATTCAAGCCCGTGGTGGTAAATGGCCTGCCAGCCAATCTTCCCTTTGACTTTGCTCGGGCCCTGGTGATATCAATGCCGACGTCAGGGTCAGTGACCCTGGCCCACGTGGTGGGCACCACCCCGGAGGCCCCCACCTTAGAGGCAGCCTTGGGAGGCAAGAAGCCTGAGCACCTAATACGGGTGGGAAAGCGCGAGATGACACAAACCTGGGAAAGGCTCAATGTCTGGGATAACGATAGAGTAGAGCACGTGGTTTTCGGCTGCCCTCATGCCACCATTGATGAGATAGGTCGAGTTGCCGCCTTAGTAGAGGGAAAAACAATCAAGACCTCGCTGTTGATAGGGGCCTCGGCACCGGTTGAGGCCCTGGCCAGACGGCAAGGTTGGGCCGAGTGTATTGAAAAGGCCGGTGGGCATTTCCTGCCTGTCTGTCCATCCATAACCAACCCCTTTACCCGACGAGATATCGCAGGCGATAATCAGGCTAAGAGTGCCGCCACAGACTCAGCCCGAAGTGCTCACTACCTAGCCACGGTAAGTGGCGTCAAGGTGTTTTTTGGAACCGAAGAAGAATGCATCAATGCTGCCATCACTGGAACATGGAAGGGAGAGATACCAAAATGGAAATAAGAGCTCACACCGTAAGTGCTGGAAAGGCAGAGGGGGAGGCAGTGGTCTATAACGGGCCGTTTTCCTTCCTGGGTGATTTAGACCCTGCTACCGGTAAGGTCCCCGCGCCACGACATGAGTTGGAGGGCAAAAGCCTGGTCAATAAGGTGTTTGTGTTCACCACAGGCAAGGGGTCGAGCGGCGGTGACTTTGCTGCTTGGGCAGCAAAGGAAAACGGAAATGCACCCGCTGCAATGATCTGCCTGGAAAGTGAACCTGTGTTATCTGGCGCGGTTATTGCCGCCGAGATCCCCACAGTGGACCGCCCGGAGAAGAATGTATTTGATCTGATAAAAACAGGGGATTACGTAAGAGTTGATGCCACCGCAGGCATTATTGAAGTCGTAGGAAAATAAAGATGGATGGATAGTGGGGCTTGGATCGGCATAAAGATTGCTGCCCTTCTGCGGGGACCGGAGGGCCAGCATTCGAGATGCATAACCCGGATATTTGGTCTAAGCCGCATCAGCCTGAATCGGTCGACCAGCCAGCACCGAAAGCGATTGGATATTTCTGGCCTGGTGGCCCCCTTTTGGGTCGTCGTAGGTTATCCGAACAGACAAGGGTGATTGCCAGGGCTTTCTGAAGGTAAGGCCTTACGGTTTGGATTTATGTAGATCGAGCCCCGTGGCATAAAGGGCAAGAAGTAAGGGGCTACATCAGAAGCCACCGGCAACTCCGCTTGAGATATATCCCGCCCTACCAATCTCCTTTAAATATGCAGGAAAGAGTCTGGCGTCAAATGCGCTGTGAGGTGACAATAAGTTCTTGATTCGAGGATCTGGAAATTATCTGTGAGTCAGTTCAAATCAATTTTCGTCGAGGGTCACCAAAGAAAGTAAAACAGCCATGTACCCTAGCTTAATGCGTTTGTATTATTTACGATGTACAGTTCAGCTTGCCTCATGCGGTTTGTATGCTTGCGCACCGGAAAAAGCCAGGCTTCGATTGGATTAGTGAAGAAAAAATGTTCCATAAACTAACATGAGCAATTCAAGAAAGGGAGGACAGAAAATGAAATTTTATGGTTATCCAAGACCGGATGGCAAAGTAGGTGCGAGGAATTATGTTGCTTTAATCCCCTCGGTAGGTTGTGTAAATGCATTGGTTTCCCATATTGAACATATGGTCAGGGGAACAAAGGCCATCAGCCACGACCAGGGGTGTCTTCATCCCCCTGCAGATACCGAGCAGGTGGTAAGAACACTTATAAACTTGGGCAAAAACCCTAATGTTGCAGCTGCGTTAGTAATAGGACTAGGCTGCGAAATGGCCGCGGCAGACCAGGTTTACGAAGGAATCAAGGAATCCGGTAAACCGGTTGACATGGTGGTTGTTCATGAGCTGGGCGGCATGTTTGAGACAATCAACAAGGGAGCACGGATCGCTGCAAATATGGTATTTGAAACAAGCGGGATCCAAAGAGAGGAATTCGGGCTGGACAAATTGGTTTTTGGCACCAAATGCGGCTCATCTGATACCACCTCAGGCCTTTCCTCCAATCTGGTTACCGGGGAGGTCTGTAGGATCATGACGGAAAACGGCGGTACCTTTATCCAGGGTGAGATATGCGACATTATGGGAGGTGAGTATGCCCTGAAACAACTTTGTGTTGATGAGGAAGAGGGCGAGAAGATCGTTGATGCGGTCCGTGATTTGTATGAAAGAGGAATGGCCGTCGGAGCTGATACCAGGGGCTCCCAGATGACCGCCGGTAATGTGGCCGGTGGATTGACCACCCTGGTTGAGAAGGCACTTGGGGCCAATGCCAAGGGAGGAACTGTTCCTATTCAAGGCTTTTTAAATTATGCTGAAATACCCAAAGGTCCTTCTGGCAGGTATATTATGGCTTTTCCGGGGCATGGTTTCGAGAATCTCACAGGATCAGCCGCCGGTGGAGCTATTGTGCATCTTTTCACTACCGGAAGAGGTGCGCCTAATGGTAACCCCATTATGCCTGCCATCAAGATTTGCGGCAACGCAAAGACCAATGTCTCCATGCGGGATCACATTGATGTAGATGTTGCATCGGTCATCGAGGAGATAGAGACTATTGAAGAGGCCGGTCAGAGATTCTATGAGTATGCGATCAGTGTGGCCAATGGAAAATTGACACGGGCGGAGATCTTGAATTTTGACAGTGGCATGGAAATTCTCATTAAAGGGCCGGTAATGTAAAGTGGCCAGTTATAGAATCAAGCCTATATCGAAATCTGCGGAGGTATAACAATGACAAAGTATGCAAAATTGATAGATGAGAAAGATAATGTAGCAACAGCTGTTGCCGATTGTGTTACTGGCGACGAACTCACTGTAAAGTCAAAAGGGAAAGAGACCTTATGCAAGTGCAACCACGATATACCGTTCGGGCATAAGATCGCCATCGTTGATATTAAAAAGGGAGATAAGATCATGAAATACGGAGAGGCTATCGGAAGTGCCTCCCAAGACATTAGAAAAGGTGATTGGGTGCATACCCATAACGTAAAGGATGATTACAAGGTTCTCGACAAAGACGGCAATCCTCTCCCAGGGCAAGAAGACTAACTGTTACGTTTCATTAGACGGGCAGAAGCAAACAGTATAGATGATCCGCTAAAAACCAGGTTCCTACTACACCCGTGGTACGCCTTTCTGTCCCTCGAACTTCTCTCTCTCCTTTTGGCGCAAGAGATATTTCTGAACCTTTCCTGCCGAGGTTCTCGGTATCTCGCCAAATTCCACTTCCTTAGGACACTTAAAATGGGTCAGGCGCTCCCGAGAAAATTCTATAATCTCCTCAGCAGTGGGATTAGTCCCGGGCCTGGGGTGAACCAGACACTTGACCACCTCACCCCACGTTTCATCCGGCTTCCCATAGCAGACTACCTCATCAACGTCGGGATGTTCATATATACAGTTTTCTACCTCAACGCCAATGATATTTTCCCCGCCACTAATGATAAGGTCTTTGAACCTGTCTTTTACCTCAACATAGCCATCTGGGTGGATAACACCACCATCACCGGTATACATCCATCCACCCTTAAAGGCCTTGGCATTTTCCTCGGGTGCCTTATAGTATCCCTGGACCACATCGTTGCCCCGCATGATAATCTCCCCCATGGTTTTCCCATCCCAGGGAACATCATTTCCATTGGAATCAACTACTCTCATTTCTCCCGCGGTTATGTCAGGCACGCCCTGGCGCATTTTCATTGAGATTCGTTCCTTAAAAGGGAGCGCATCCCATTTAGGCTGCCACTCACAAATGGTGAAAGGTCCGTAGGTTTCGGTGAGCCCATAGGCATGTCTGATTTCGGCACCTTTCCGCTCCATATCGATAAGCATGTTCTCAGGCGGAGGCGCGGCGGCATTATTTATGATTACTTTGTTAGGGAACTTCTTTATCCCGTGCTCGTCCATGTATTGACCCAGCCGATAAAAGATTATGGGAGGCCCTGCCATATGCGTTACCCCATGCTGGTCTATCAGCCGCCACATCTGATCGGGGTCAGGTATGCGCATGCACACATTGGTTGCCCCCACTCCGGTCGTCGCCCAGGTCCAGCACCATCCGTTGCAATGGAACATAGGCAGGCTCCAGAGATACACCGAATAGGCATTCAGCGAGTGTTCTATGATTTTCGTGATGGCATGAAGGTAGGCACTACGATGAGAATACATACAGCCTTTTGGCTTGCCTGTGGTTCCACTGGTATAGTCAATGGCTATAAGGCTATTCTCATCTTCGAGCTCCAGCCTGATATACCCTTTGCTCGCACTCCCTATAAACTCCTCATAGCCAATCCCGGGCAGTTGCTTTTTGGGAACTTCTCCGTAAGTATCCCGCCCATCAAAAACGTCTATATAGGTCTTTACATTGGGCAAGTCCTCTGGGTTCACCAGGTGGGCAACCCCGGCATCAACAAACATGACCTTAGCCTCAGAGAGGTTCACAATAGTGGTAATCTCCGGGGCGGAAAGTCGATAGTTGACGGCCACGAGGGCGCCTCCAGTGAGCGGGACACCATAATGGGCTTCAAGCAGAGGTGGGAAGTTACGGCACAAAAAGGCAACATTTTCTCCCCTTTTAATCCCTATGCCCTTAAGGGCATTGCTCAGCTGGTTCACTCGGTCAAAAAACTCCCTCCATGTCCAAGCCCTGTCTTCATGAATTACTGCCGGCTTATCTGGCATGACATAGGCAATCCGCTCTAAGAAACTCAACGGGGTTAACGGCTCATACCAATGTTTCACTTCATCGGCCATTTCACTACCTCCTTCCTTTTTACAGTGCATTACTCACTCAGAGCTTTGAGCACTCCTTGTCTACTTCAGCGACCAGCGTCATAGACCGCGGATTTCGGTTGACTTTGCCACACTCACGAACCCACAAGGCGGTTTGGGTGGAGGCACTATAGGATAAAGACGATCGCATGTCAATGTAGTGTCCCAGCAATCAAACAATTTGACACAGATTCCTGAATTGCTAAAATGATCTAAACGTGAAGCCATGACCATCCGCAAAGTCCTCATATTTACTCCAATTTTGGTTATACTCTTTCTACTCCAGTCCTATTTCTGGGTACCCACCTATGAACAGCAGTCACGCGGCAATCCCAATCGCCTTGACGAATACATTACGGGATCCATCGGTGATGCCAGCATCCTGAATCCCATCCTTTCGGCAGATTCTGCCAGCAGCGATATCAACTCCATGGTATTTGAGGGTCTCATTGACCGTGATGAAGAGCTGCGCTTCAGGGGCAGATTGGCCAAGTCCTGGGAAGTCTATGAAGAGGCCTGCTTTTATGTAAATGACGCCGCTCACATCCCTCACGTAGGAAAAGCGGGGGCTCGCGAGGTAATCGAACTTCTCAAGAGGGCAAAGGCCGGAGATTTGCCGATCAGTGCCGAGCTTAAGGCCTCTCTCGGTAATATCAGGGAGATATCTGCTATTCCAGCCAGAGAATTCTCGGTGACAAGACAAGAGAAGGCCTCAGACAAAGGCCAGGGAGACACCGTGGTGCAGATCAAGGTAGCGGCCCCTGCCAGGATCAAACTTGTCTTAAGAAATGTAGACCAGGATTTTTTTCAAAACCTCTCCAGTATCCTGGGCAAGGATTATTTTAGCTCATTTAGTGGCGGGGATTATATTCGTGTGGATCAAGAGGTTACGGAGACAAAAAAGGCACAGTATGCAAGAGAACTCCTGCCATCTACCGAACATAACCCAATTGTGGTCTTTAGGCTGCGCCCCAATGTCAAATTTCATGACGGGCACATATTCGATGCCAATGATGTCAAGTTCACCTACGAAGCCATCATGAATCCGAAAAACCTTTCTCCTCGAATAGCCGACTATGAGCCGGTCAAGGAGGTGGATGTAGTTGATCCCCTCACCGTACGTATTGTTTACAAACGGCTCTATTCCCCGGCCCTCGGTACATGGGGCATGGGGATACTCCCGGAGCATCTCCTCAATGATAAGTCCTTGAGAGCTGAGGCCTTGCAATTCGGCAAGGATCCTGAAAAATTCTCCATGCGGCAGAGCAGCTTCAATCGCCACCCCATTGGGTGCGGCCCCTTTGTGTTTCGAGAGTGGAAATCGGATCAGTACATCATTTTGGATCGCTTTGATGATTATTGGGAAGGCCCGCCAAATTATAAACGCTATATCTATCGGATCATTCCTGATCTTCTAACCCAGGAGATGGAGTTCTACGCAGGCACTGTAGACAGTTACAGTGTCCAGCCCCATCAGGTTCAGCGCCTAAAAAACGACCCAAAATACCAGAGTTTTTCTGGAGCATCTTTTGGCTATACCTATATCGGCTATAATATCCGAAGAGAACCCTTCAATGACCCAAGGGTAAGGAGGGCCCTTGGAATGGCAATTGATGTTAACAAAATCATTGATTATGTTCTCCATGGCCAAGGGGAAAGGATAACAGGACCTTTTGTCAAGGTGACCGACTACTATAATCACAAGATAGACCCCCTTCCCTACAGTCCCCAGGGTGCTTTGAAATTATTAGCAGAGGCAGGCTGGAGGCGTAATAAGCAAGGCTGGCTGGAAAAGGATGGAAGAAGATTTCAATTTACCCTCATCACAAACAGCGGCAACGACCTGCGCAAGGCCATCCTGACAATTGCCCAGGACGGATGGAAACAGATCGGCATTGACGTCCGCACCGATCTGTTGGAGTGGGCTGTATTTATCCAGGAACGTGTGGATAAGGCGGATTTTGATGCCCTGATCCTGGGCTGGAGCATGGATATCGAGCCTGACCTCTATCAGATATGGCACTCTAGCCAGACCAATCCCTATCAGCTCAACTTTGTAGGTTTCAAAAATCCCCAGGCCGACAATCTCATCATCAAGATCAGGCAGGAATACGATCATGAGAGCCAGGTTTCTTACTGCCACCAACTCCATGAGATCATAGCCAAAGAGCAGCCCTACACCTTTCTCTATGTGGGAAAATGGACGGCTGTCCTAGATAAGAAAATTGTGATAAAGGAAACAAATTCCAAGGGGAATGTCATGTACAAAAAGATCGAGCCCACCAAAACGGGAAACTTCACGTTCTATTTCAACAAGTGGATAAAGCTCCCAGAGGTGCCCAGCTTCGCCGTGGATGGATAGTGAGGGAATAATGTCAAATGACAAAGTTCAAAAAACAGATGAGGGCCAAGGGCTCAGATAAAAGGACTTTTGGCATTTGGTCATTGGGATTTGATTTGACATTTAGATTTTGCCCTTTGGGTTTAGAAGAGGTTTTTTTGAAACACGGATAGGTTGCTGGAAAGCATAACTCAATCTTAATGCACAATGAAAGATCCTGAATAATGCTGTCATTTATTGGACGAAGCATCATACAAAAGATCATCACCCTGTTCTTTGTTTCAGTGGTCTCCTTTCTGATCATCCACCTGGCCCCAGGAAAACCCAGCCAGGTGGATCCCCTGAATCCCAAGTTCACGCCGGAGATGGTGGAACGATTCCGCAAGGAATTTCACCTGGATAAACCTTTATATATGCAATACACCTACTTTTATCGAGATCTCTTCACCGGCAAGACTTTGTCCTGGAAGGATAACCAATCGGTCCTCAAAAAGATCTGGGAACGGTTTTTAAACAGTCTTCCCCTCTTCATTGTGGGCACCATCCTGACCTGGACCCTGTCTTTTCCCATCGGGATCCGCTCGGCCATTTTCCGAGCCGGATTCTACGATCGAAGCTCCACGCTCTTTTCATATCTGTTGATATCCATACCTGGATTCTTTTTCGCCTATATCCTGATTATATTTGTGGTGAACACCTTCCACGTGCCGGTGATCGGGATGGAGACTTTCGGAATCGGAGATCCACCCTGGCCTCGTTGGTTCATGGACAGGGTTTGGCACCTCCTTATTCCGTCCGTGCTCGGGGCTACTGGTGGCATCGCGATCCTTTCAAGATATGTCAGGAGCCAGATGCTTGAGGTGGAAAGCCAGGACTATGTGCGGACAGCCCGGGCAAAAGGGGTACCTGACGAACAGGTCCACTATAAACATGCCCTCAGGAATGCCCTTTTGCCCTTTGTCACCATGTTTGGCCTCATTTTGCCTGGACTCATAGGAGGATCAGTAATAATTGAGTCCATTTTTTCCTGGCCCGGTATGGGAAGGATGGCATACGAGGCCATTCTGGCCCGAGACTATCCGATAATCTTGACCGTCAACTTTATCTCCGCTGTGCTGGTGCTGGCCGGCACCTTTGTCTCTGATGTACTCTATATGGTGGTAGATCCGAGGATACGACTGTGATGAAAACAGGTACGAAAAATCTTCTTCAAGATACCGGGGTGGTCCCAAGGCGGTCCCGTTTCCAGGACTTCTGGCGACTTCTCAAGGGAAACTCCCTTGCTTTTGCGGGTCTTATCATCTTTGTCCTCTTCTTCTGCACTGCGCTTGCAGGGCTCATGCTCACCTCTGGCACCAAGCCCGTCTTTGATCCTGCCATGGTGAGGCTCCAGGAAAAACTGCGGCCCCCGCTCTCCAGTGCCAATCTGGAGACCTTGCGGCCTGAAGAACTCCCCAGGCTGGGGGTTTACCTCTTTGGAACCGATGATCTGGGCCGAGATGTATTTGCAAGGATGCTACAGGGTGCCTGGGTTTCCCTCACTGTCGGGTTTGTGGCGGTGGGGATCGCGGTTCTCATCGGCATACTTATGGGCGGGATGTCAGGCTATTTTGGGCAAAACCATGTGAGGGTCGATCAAATCCTTGCTGCGATTGTTCTGCTTTTGGGTGGAGGGTTGCTTACGGTTGGGACCATCTTTTCAGGGACACTACTGCTCCTTATCGGCGGTGCCTATATAGTATTTTCCCTTTACTGCAAAAAAGGATTGCGAAAAGGACCCTTACCAAAATGGATGAAGGTATTTTTTGCAGGGGCTATTTCCGTAGACACCTTGATCATGCGATTGGTGGATATCATGCTCTGCTTCCCGAGCTTTTTTCTGATACTCACCGTGGTAGCTCTACTTCCCGCGAGTATATATAACATCATGATTGTCATCGGACTGACCAGCTGGATGGGCACCACACGATTTGTCCGTGCTGAATTTCTCTCCTTGCGAGAACAGGATTTTGTGACAGCTGCCCGTGCCCTCGGTGTGAGCAACTGGCGGATCATACTTCGCCACATGATCCCCAATGCCATCGCACCAGTACTGGTTTCAGCAACCATTGGCATTGCCACAGCTATTCTGACAGAGGCAGGCTTGAGTTTCCTTGGGTTCGGGGTGCCACCACCACACGCAACCTGGGGGAACATCCTGTCCGATGGGAAACGTTTCATATTTGATGCCCCCTGGCTGACATTCATACCGGGGATTGCGATTTTGATCGTTGTCCTTTGCTTCAATTTGTTCGGGGAAGGCTTACGGGATATCTTAAACCCCAAGCTCAGGGAGAGGTATTGATGCTTTCTGTTCAGGACTTAAAGGTATATTTCATCGGTAACGAAAGGGTTGCCCGCGCCCTGGATGGTGTGAGCTACCAAGTGAGCACAGGCGAGACAGTCTGTCTTGTTGGCGAATCAGGCTGCGGAAAGACCGTATCGGCCCTGACCATCCTTGGAATTATCCCACAACCTCCCGGTAAGATCATGGGCGGCAAGGTCCTGTTCAACGGCCAGAACCTCCTGGATCTGGGTGAAGAGGAGATGCAGAGGATTCGAGGAAATCATATAGCAATGGTCTTTCAGGAGCCCATGACCTCTCTTAACCCTGTGTTCACAGTAGGGGACCAAATCCAGGAGGCTATCATGGTCCACGAAAGGGTGGACGAGAAAAGCATACGCCAGAGATGCATACAGCTCCTCAAAGACGTGGGTATCCCCTCGCCAGAGGACCGCCTCAAAGACTATCCCCATCAGCTAAGTGGTGGGCAGAGGCAGCGGGTTATGATCGCCATGGCACTGGCATGCAATCCCGACCTGGTGATAGCCGATGAGCCAACCACAGCCCTTGATGTCACCATTCAAGCGCAGATTCTGAACCTATTTGGAGAGCTACAGCAAAAACGACAGATGTCCCTTCTTTACATCACCCATGACCTTGGAGTGGTAGCGAATATCGCTGATCGCATCTATGTAATGTACGCAGGTATCATTGTGGAGCAGGGAGACACCTCTACCATTTTCCACAATCCCTCTCATCCTTACACCCAGGGGCTCTTAGCATCACTCCCTAGCCGTGCTAAGCGGGGAGGCGTGCTTAACAGCATCCCGGGCACAGTGCCAGACCCTGCACACAAGCCGAGTGGCTGTCCATTTCATCCCAGATGTAGTTTTGCTGCCGAGACCTGCAAGATAGAATTTCCGGAAATGTGTGATTACGGAAAGGGTCACCTGAGTCGCTGTCCGGTGCTTTATGAACGAGAGAAGCCATACCATGGAACAGATCAGCCCATCTCATAATACTATACTTAAGGTTGAAGGGCTAAGAAAATACTTCCCGGTGAGAAGAGGTTTCTTCCAGAAGGTGATCGGGTGGATCAAGGCCGTTGATGGTGTGAATTTTGACATTTATCAGGGCAAGACCTTGGGTCTGGTGGGAGAGAGCGGATGCGGCAAATCCACAATCGGCCTGCTCATTCTGAAACTTTTGGAGCCCGATGAAGGAGGGATCCTCTATCAGGACCAAGATATCACCGGCCTTTCCCAGAATGAAATGAAGCCCTTACGGAAAGAGATGCAGATCATCTTCCAGGACCCATTTGGTTCTCTCAATCCCCGCATGACCGTCGGCCAATCAATTGAAGAAGGTCTTCGTATACTAGGTGTGAAAGGACATGCTGAACGAAAAATCAAGGCCAGAAACCTCCTGGAGGTGGTAGGAATAGGCCCTGATGGAGCTGATTTCTATCCCCATGAATTCAGCGGCGGCCAGAGGCAGAGGATAGGTATAGCGCGGGCCCTGAGCGTTGAACCCTCATTAATTATATGTGATGAACCGGTTTCGGCACTTGATGTATCCATACAGGCCCAGATTATTAATCTTCTCAAGGAGTTACAAAACAAATTGGGCCTTAGCTATCTCTTTATCTCCCATGACCTTACCGTGGTTGGCTACATCAGTGATACAGTTGCTGTGATGTACCTGGGCCACATTATGGAATACGCACCGGCAGAAGAGCTCTACGATAATCCCCTTCACCCGTATACACTGGCATTGCTTTCAGCCATACCTGAGCCTGACCCGGATGGTCGGCACGAACAAAAAGCGCTCGCAGGTGATGTCCCGAGCCCTTTTAATCCCCCCCCAGGGTGCAAGTTTCAGGGGAGATGCCCTCTGGTTGAAGATCGATGCCGAAAAGATGAGATCGGCGCTTACAAGGTAAATGAGGAACACATGGTTCGATGTTGGAAGGCAGTTGAAGGATAAGAAATGTCAATGTCCCCAGGCTCAGAGTCTATTTTTCCGCTTCTAGAAGTTTACAAACCACGCACGCATGGGACTTTTTTGGTCTGGGTTCTGGAGGTATAATAATGTTTTCAATGTGTGCACACCCCACACAGTTTTGTTTTTTTGCAGGGCACCTCTCAGCGCTCAAAACACTCACTTTTCGATCAATGGGAGGGTCCTCGTATTTGCACAGTAGTTTTTCAGTAACAAGTCTACCCCTATCAATAACATTTGGATAGAAGCCCGCATACCTGCAAACAGAGGTAACCCCACCACCATAGAGATATACACAGAGTTGATCGAGAGGGCAGTCTTCAACCTCCAGGGAAATAATCTTTAATTCATTCTCATCTAGATTTGGAGTGGTACCCTTGAGTATCCCAAAAGTGCCTTCAGAGACTATTTTGTACCTTTCATCTTTCATACCATCCGGCACGGTTTTATATCCCAAGGTATCACCCCCTCAACCGCCCCTCTGGTATACTATTTCTCCACCAACTATGGTGGTTTCGACTCTCATATCCTTTATCTCCTCCTCGGGTATGGTAAGGATATCTCTGTCCAGTACAACCATATCGGCAAGTTTACCCGGCTCAATGGAGCCCTTTAGCTTCTCTTCAAATGATGCGTATGCGCCATTAATGGTATATAAACGAAGGGCATCCGTAACCGAGATCGCCTGCTCAGGCCCTATGACCTCACCGGAATATCCCTTTCTGGTCACGACACCATAGAGCTGTTGTGCTATATTGGCGGAGGTGACGAACCAATCTGAATTTCCTACTGATATGATCCCCTTCTCCAGGTAGGTCTTGTGAGGGAAGTAACGCTTAGCACGCTCTGGGCCTATACCCAAAAGGTGCGCAGGCGCAAGCTCATAGATAAAACCAACGGAAGACGATGGGATCACGCCGAGACGTTTCATGCGCTCTATTGCCTTATCTGTAGGCAGGCTGCAATGTTCTATACGCATTCTATGGTCTGGTGCTGGCCTTTCAGTTAAGGCCTCCTCAATGGCATCCAAGACAATATCAATAGCCCTATCGCCAATGGCATGAGTCAATGGCCGGAGCCCGGCCTTGTGGGCTTCAACAATCCCCCTTTTCAGTTCTTCCACCGACTGAACGATGATTCCGTATTCGGTTGGCTCATTAGAATACGGCTCGTAGAGGGCAGCAGTGTAGCCGCTCATACTGCCATCGCACATGAACTTGGTGCCGAGTATCCGTAACCTGTCATTTCCAAAACCTGCTTTAAGCCCGAGAGCTTTTAGCTCGTTGAGATACGGCCGAAACTCCAGCATGGGCAATCCCACCACCATCATAGCCACTCTCAGTGGCAATCGGCCCTCGGCAGCTAACTCTTGATACGCGACCATTGAATCATGTTCCACAGCTGCATCACCAAATGATGTGATACCCCAACTGGCAAGCTGATTACATGCTGCCACAAGACCTTCCTTTATTTCCTCAATAGTATAAGGTGGGATGACCTCTTTTGCCAAAGCTTGCGCTGTTTCTCTAAGTAACCCTGTTGGCTCCCCTGTTTCAGGATCCCGATCTATCCTGCCACCTTCTGGGTCAGGTGTCTGCTGTGTTATCTGAGCTAATCCCAGTGCTTCGCTATTGACCACACCCATGTGCCCATCTAAGCGTGCCAGAAACACCGGATGTTCAGTGGTGGCCTTGTCTAAATCCCACCTTGTTGGGTGCCTCCCCTCTTTTAGCCTGCGGTCATCATACCCCCATGCCCTCAGCCATTTCCCCTGAGGTAGGTGCTTGGCTTTTTGCCTTATCCTGTCTATAAGCTCATCAATCTCTGTGGCGCCTCCTGCATTCACCTCAAAAAGGAGCCTCGGCCCCGCCATGGACGGGTGGCAATGGCTCTCCACAAATCCTGGGGTAACCGTCTTTCCCTGGAGATCGATCACTTTGGTACCATCTGCCACCAGTCCCTTGATCTCATTTGTCCTTCCCACTCCCACAATCTTGCCGTCTCTTACTGCCACTGCTTCGGCTAATTCATCCCTCTCATTTACCGTGACTATCTTGCCGTTAAGTAAAGCTAAATCCACTCTCTCCATAGTTGCCATCCTAAGGTGCCTCCTTACATGAACCGCCTGAGATTTGCCTTCGGGGTTTTCAACAAAAAATGGAAGTGCTCATCAATATAGCGCAAAGCACTTCCACGTCAAAGGCCTCTAGGCCATCTTCTAACACCTTGATAAACCTCTTCTTATCTTTATCATCCGGTCTAAAACGAGCATAACGATGAGCTCCTTACCACCCCCCGCCCGTCGCGTCCGCAACGGCTTTCGCAATCCGCTCTCCATCCTGGCTGCTGCCCCAGAAGCTGTACGGCGTTCTGGGAGACCGGTATTTTTGGTATATTGCCACAATCGCTTTCCGGAACCTTCCCTCATCCTCAGCGGAAACCGTGATCACGTCCTGGGTAATCTCCTCGATGGCCTTATCCAGGGTCTCCTCCCTCAGCATTCCATCGCTGAGGGTCCGGTTATCGATCCTCTCGAAAGAGACCTCCACCCCATGAGCCCTTCCAATCCTATCCAGATCTTCCTGGCCGATCTCCTCCAGCGGGTCCCCGGTATAATAGCGAAGGTGGACCGTGTATTTTCCCATGATATCACCCCTCTTCCCTCAGATAATCCTTGTAGCGCTTCCTCTTAGCCTTGCGTTCCTCTTTGGTCCTCAGAAAGTAATCCCTGGACGGCTTGATATGGTAGGTAAAGTGGTTATAGCCGACCTCTGGATGAAACCGATACTCCGCCATGGCCCTCTCATCGAACACGACCTCAATGGTTCCATCCTTGACCTTAAGCTCCCCCCGAATGCCGCACGTGGGGCACTCCACGGCCTTCCGGTCCTTCAGGATCCTGATGGTCCAGTCCTGGCATATTGGGCAGAGACCAGGCTCCGAGCGATAGGTGGAATCTTGGTCGAGCACCGCACAGGCCAGTTCTTTGCCGATCCTGTGGGCCTTCTCAATGGCCTCTTCATCGTGTACAGCTTCCCCTAATCCCTGGACGTTAAAGGCAGCCCGGTGAATGACCCTAAGCCCCAGGATACCAAAAAAGATATTCGGCTGAAGCATCACATAGGGGATCCACCCTCTTGTGGCATAAGGGACCATAACCGATGCGTACTTCCCACGAAAGGTGCCCCGATGTGCCAACACCCAAGCCCGATCGATGAGCTGCTTTAGCACTGCCGTCGATTCCAGAAAATAGCATGGCACGCTGAGAAGGATGCCATCTGCCTCATCGATCTTGGACCAGACAAGTTTGACGTCGTCCTCGATGTGGCACCCCTCCTTGCGGAAAAGGCATAGGCCGAATCCCTGACAGGCCTCAATCCGATAGTCAGTCAGGCTCAGCAGCTCCACCTCGGCTCCGGCTTCCTCAGCACCCATCAGGGCCTCCTTGGCCAGGATCTCGGAGTTCCCGTTCCTCCTGTAGCTTCCAACCAGACCCAAGATTTTCATTTCACTGCCTCCTTTCTGAATCTAATCTAAGCGATTTTTATCCCCTTTCCCGAGCTCCTCCAGCGGTAAGATCACATCTCTGAAACCGCACGGCTCAAACGGTACAGGGCCGAAAGGGCGCGGATGGCTTTCTCTGGAGATGGAAAAACGAGAACTTGCCTTTCCTCCAGCCACTCAAGAATCTCATGCCTTCCGGATTCTACCCCGGCAAGCCACAGCGCTATGGGCTTTTGCACGTCAACGGCTCGCTGAAACACCTCGAAGAACCTCTTGGGAAAAAGAAAGGCCTCTGAGTGTAACTGAACGGCCAATCCATCCACATTGGGATCTTCGATCACAGCCTCCATAAGCGTCCCGTAGAGATCATTCTCATCGTTAAACTGCAGAGTAACGCCGAGATCCCAGGGGTTGGGCAAGATATCCCACGGGGGGAAGATCGATCTCAGCTTATCGATGGTCGTGTCCTCCACCTGGGCCAACCTGAGGCCCTCGTGCTCGCAAAGATCCGTCAAAATGACTGCTTCACCACCGGGGAGCGCGGCAAGGAATATACGGTTTCCTTTGAGCGAAAGGGAACCAAAACGCTCTAAGGCACGGGTCAGATCAAAGAATTCCTCGAGGTTGTATGCCCGAAGGGCCCCGCACTGCCTCATGGCCCCATCGAACACAAGGTCACTTCCCTGTACAAGGGCCCCTGTATGAGAGGCGGCAGCCCGTGCTCCAGCCTTGGTTCGGCCGGATTTGAGGACCACAACACGTTTGTTCTGAGCCGAGGCCTCTCGGATGGCCCCCAGAAACTCCCTTCCATCCCCCTCGATGCTCTCCAGATGAATGCCGATAACCCTGGTCTGGGGGTCCTGCACCAGATAGGTCAGGGCATCTACCTCGTTTATATCCATTTTGTTGCCAAGATCGATGAGCTTGTTGAGGTGATAATTGAAATCAGACAAGAGCCAGTCAAATCTGGGTTCGTAAAGTCCCGATTGGAAAATCAGGGAGAGGCCACCTGGCTTGATTTGCTTGAGGCGATGGAAACTGATACAAAAGTTTGCAGGCACGTTGATGGGGCTTAGGGCATTGGGACCAATGGCCCTGATATCGTTCTCCTTAAGAAGATGGGCCATCTGCTCCTGGGCCCTTCTGCCTTGCTCTCCGGTCTCGGAAAACCCCCCTGCGATGATGGTGACTCTCTTGATGCCCTTTTCGACACAATCCCTCAGTACTCCCAGGGTCAAGGAATGTGATACCCCTATCACAGCAAGATCCACGCTCGCATCGATATGCTTCACACTGGGATAGGTCTTTATTCCCATGATCTCCTTTTCCTTCGGGTGCACAGGATAGATCCTGCCCTGGAATCCGAGCTTGACCAAATTAGCAACCAGGTTGTGGTTAATTCGCAGAGGATTATTAGATGCACCCACTATGGCAACGCTTTCAGGCTCCAAGAATTTCCTGAGAAAGTGTTCCGTGTGACTTTTCATACAGTGTCCTTCCTCCATTCCTTGACAAATCGATAATATGCAGGGGTCGTTTACTCCGGCCGAAAATTCAATAACTCTTGCTATGTCATATATCTGCCAACTGGTCAATTTCATTCAAGATTTCATATTCAAGTCACCATATTATCAGATTTTTGAGGCTGAGGTCAAATCTTTATAAACCCAAGGAAATGACCGTTGTGTTTTTATGGGAAGATTCAAACAGGCCCAACAAACTTCTTCAGATGTAAAATGTACAGCATATGGAAATCGTAGCTTTTGGTGACTTTCGACCCTGCCCTTATTCCAAGGGCTTTTTTTGGTTTGACTGGATAGAGCAAATATGTAAGGACTTACCGGGACATTACAAATCCGTATGCAGGATATACGCACCGTCATCCTGGATCCTGAAGTTCTGGGTAATAGGGCTCCGCCGTGTGATCCGGAGGAAAATAAATTAAACACCGCGCTATTTGGGAGGTTTATTGAATGTCTAACTTACTGAATTTGTTGGGAAGTCGTTACCCCATTATTCAGGGGCCTATCGGGCATATTAATAGCCCAAGGCTGGTGGCGGCCATCTGCGAGGCCGGAGCCTTGGGGATGAAGGGACTTCATGTTCTTCTCTCTCTACCTTATGCCATATCGGAATACGCTTCATAGCCTCTGAGGAATGGAAGAAGGCGATGATCGGCCGATCTTTCTTCCTCCTGCTGCCACCTCTGATTAGAGGCCCTTGAGTGTGGCGAGCTGGGCCAAGGCATCGTAATCGTAATCGGCCGCCGAGCTTATAAAGAATGTGTCCGGTAGGCTCACCTGAGGCTCCCCTTTGATGGATTTAGCCAGCTCAAAGGCCTTCTCCACACGCTCCTCATCCCCCTCCAGAGAGAGGTGCACTGACCCTTCGGAGCCCCCGACGCCACCGGAGCCTATATGATAGGCCTTAACGCCAGCCAAGATAGCAAAGGCCTGGATCTCGGTTATCACCTCGCCCAGAGGTACCGGGACGAGCTTGGTGGGCAGGCCGGTGCTGTATTTGAAGTGGTAGATCCCGGTGTGTTTGGCAGCCTCAATGACCGACGGGACCATCTTCTCCAGGCTCACCAGGATTATGAGATGACAACCTCGTGGGGTAAGTATGGGCCAGGCCATGCCAATAGTGCCGGCCTTCACTGAAGATACATAGATACCTGCATTACCCTCGTTGTCTACTGCATTGGCACCCTTAATGAACACATCACCAGAGCCGAAGCCAAGTATCTCAACGTTGGAGTCAGCACCCTCCACCACTTTCCCCTGCCTTATGACGTGCCAGGTGCTGGGGGGTGGCCCTGAATTGCCATTGGTGATCCCACCACAGACCATGCCTACGGTCTGGCCTGCCTTGGGCTCCACCGAGATGTCAAAAAACTCCTCGGTAACAAATGCATTGGTAATGCCCCTGGCCAGGATGATCATCCCATTTTTCCATGCATTCCGGACCTCGGGTACCGCAACTACGGCCTTAGCCAGAAGCCGCCTGCATTCGGCTGGGTTCAGGACTACCATGGCTGAGATCTGCTTCTGGCCCGACTTTGGTTGTGGAAGCTCTACTTCATAAAACATAACTACCTCCTCAAAAGGTTGCTGCCATTCCGATATCCTTTGCCATATGGCGCAACCATATTGCCCTGCTTATGCATTGTCAACCAAAAAATGGCTATGGATTGGGCCGCGAATTCCCAGCTGCATGCCTACATATTAAAGGAGGAGGACACTGTCCTTTTTCACGATTTACTACTCGGAGCATCAAATTGTTTACATGGCATGCCAAGAAGCATGTGGGTTATGGGGCTTTTCTTAAGTGACTGGCGGGAGGCCGCCGTGCTTTTCGTGACTTATCTGTGGGGGAAGCCGCAGCTCCGCCGCAGGCGGAGAATGCGGAGGGGGCAAAACTCCCCCATGGATAAGTCACTGAAAA